>Ga0222715_10000140_pt1 | contig 72392 bp, 62 predicted proteins | sample C33_9DmetaG_FD_165056 | JGI IMG/M metagenome (GOLD analysis project Ga0222715, IMG submission 165056) | Estuarine water microbial communities from San Francisco Bay, California, United States - C33_9D | ecosystem: Environmental > Aquatic > Marine > Unclassified | place: USA: California...
CCTAAAGATTAATAATGTTCCAAATGAAATGCCAATAAAATGTGTTTTTTTTAATTTTAAAAATTTAAGAACGTTAATTATATCTTCACAAGCAGTAAAAAGGTTAAAATCAGAGTCTAAACGTATATTATTAGATTTACCATGACCCCTTAAATCAATAAAAAGTAAATTGTGGTGTTTACTTAACTCTCTAATCTGCTTATGCCATATATTACTGCTTCCACCAAATCCGTGAAGAAAAGTAACCCAGTCATTATTTTTATTATTTATGTGTGTTTTGAATTTTAGCATTTATTTGCTTTGAACTTTTTTAATTTCGTAAATAATGTTAGGCTAAACGTTATATTCTTTTTCATATTGATAATAAACGCAATGATACAAAAAAACCTCACAATTTGTGAGGTTAATTTTTAGTGGGCAATGAGGGACTCGAACCCCCGACTTCCTCCTTGTAAGGGAGGCACTCTGAACCAACTGAGTTAATCGCCCGAAAATTAGAATGCAAATATATATGATTTCTTTAATAATTTGGCATATAATAAATTAATTATAGAACCTCTGCTACTACAAAAGTACTTCCGCCAATAAAGATTAAATCTTCTTTTTCTGCACTTTTTAAAGCAGCTTTATAGGCGTTAGAAACTGTAGCAAAAGAATTTCCTCTAAGTTTATGATTGAAAGCTTGCCTTTTTAGGATATCTGAACTTAATGCACGATTAATTTGAGCATGACAGAAATAATACGAGGCATCTTTTGGAAGAATTCTAAGGATTTCATCTAAATCTTTATCATTAACAGATCCAAAAACAAAGTGAAGTTTTTTATAATTAATTTTTTCAAGCTGTCTAATTATATTAGAGATTCCGTCTATATTATGGCCAGTGTCACAAATTGTCAAAGGTTCATTTTTAATCTGCTCCCATCTTCCACGAATTCCTGTATTAGTTGATATATTATCTAGTCCTTTTATTATATTCTCTTCGCTAATTTTCCAGTCTAGAATTTTTAATGCGCTTATGGCTGTATTAATATTTTCTTTCTGATAATTTCCTTTAAGAGATTTAGTAGTATAGTTATATTTTTTTGAAAACGAAATAGGAGCTTCCTTTTTATCTGCAGTTTCTAAAAATATATTTTTAGTTTCTTTTTGAATTCTGCCAATAACCACGGGTACACTTTGTTTTATAATTCCTGCCTTTTCAAAGGCAATTTTTTCAAGAGTATTTCCTAGCAAATTAATATGGTCATATCCAATATTGGTAATTATAGAAACTTCAGGGTTAATAATATTTGTACTATCTAATCTGCCTCCAAGACCAGTTTCAATAATTGCAATATCTACTTTATTGGCAAAATGATTAAATGCCAATGCAACAGTATATTCAAAAAATGACATTTTAATTTTTTCAAATTGATTTTTGTTTTTGCTAACAAAATTTATGACATCATTTTCACTAATCATTATGCCGTTAATTCGTATTCTTTCTCTAAAGTCTTTTAGATGGGGAGAAGTATATAATCCTACTGTATATCCTTCTTCTTGAAGTATTGAAGATATGATATGTGCAGTGGAGCCCTTTCCATTAGTTCCTGCAATATGTATGCTTTTAAATTTCTTGTGAGGATTATCTAATATTGTACATGCCTCAATAATATTTCCAATATCTTTTTTGTAAGCAGCTTCTCCTGTTCTTTGGTACATTGGAAGTTGAGAGAAAAGATAATCTAGAGTATCTTTATAGTTCATTAATTAAGTTGGAAATTATAGATGATTTTTCCTTGTTGTCTAGAAGGAGCCGATTCCTTTGCACTAAATTTTGTTTTTAATGCAGCTTCTTTTGCTCTTTTTAATAATTGACTATTAAGTGTTGTTGAGCCTTTTACACCAGCTATTGCGTTTACAACATTTCCTAGTTGATCTACTGTAATGTCCACAACAACTTTTCCTTCTAATTGAACTTTATATATTGGTTTTGCTTTAAATGCTACACTTCTTCCTAACAATTGATAGGCTTCTCCATCAATACCGATACCACCACCCTCGTATTTATTTGAATTGATGTCACCTTCAACTGATCCTTGATTACCAATTGTTTTTGTATTTCCGTCTGATTGCTTTTCTTTCTTTTTACTTCCTGTATAAAGTGCTTTTTTATTTACTACTGGCTCAACCTTTTCAATAATTACTTCTTCTTGTTTTTCTTCAGGTTCTTTTTCTTTAACAATCTCTTTTTTAGTTTCCTTTGGGATTTCTATTACTTCAGTCTCTATAGATTCTTGTGTAACAATCTCTTGTTCAATTTCTATTGTTTCTTGTATTACTTCTTCAATAACTGGATTTGACTCTAAAGAATTATCTTCTGGCTGGACCTCTTCAAGCCCCTGCTCACTAAAACCAAAATCAATAGATATTCCTTCCTCTGGAGGAGGAGGAATTCTATATGTTAATCCTAGAAAAAGAAATGCAAAAACTAATACCACATGAAAAAGAACGGTACCAATCAAGCCATTTCTTTTATTTTTCTTTTCAGAAGAAGTCATGTTAATTTGGTTTTGTGGCTAAAACAATTTTATATTTATTTCTGTATGCAATATCCATTACTTTAACTACATGCTCAATATCTACTGTCTTATCTGCATGCAGAATAATAGCAGGTTCTTGCTGTTGAGATAAAACTTGTTTTAATTCATTTTCTAAATTACTTTCTATCACTTGATTTTCGTTTATGTAGAAATCTAAATCCTTATTAATAGAAACAGAAATTGTTTGCTTTTCAAGAGTTTTTGACTTACTGTTTGGTAAAAGAAGTTTAAGAGCATTAGGACTTACAAGTGTAGAGGTTAGCATGAAAAAAATTAAAAGTAGAAAAACTATATCTGTCATTGAAGACATATTAAAGTTTGGACTAACTTTATTTCTACTCTTTAATGCCATTATTCGTTGAGATGTAATAAATCTAAAAATTCAGTAGTTCTAGCCTCAAGTTGGAATATTACTTTATCTATTTTACTTACTAAAAAATTATAAGCTATGTAAGCAATAATTCCAACAACTAAACCTCCCACTGTAGTTACCATTGCTGTGTAAATTCCTTTAGATAGCATTTCAACATCAATATTACCTCCGGCACTTGCCATCTCATGAAATGCAACAATCATACCAATAACTGTTCCTAAAAATCCAATCATTGGTGCAGCCCCTGCAATTGTAGCTAAGTTAGCAAGATTGTTTTCCATTTTATAGACTTCAAGTTTTCCTTGATTTTCAATTGCTGCCGAAATATCAGTCATTGGTTTATCAATTCTATCAATTCCTTTTTCAATCATTCTTGAAACAGGATTGTCAGTATTTTTACATAATGTTTTAGCGGCTTGAATGTCTTTTTGCTCTACAAAGTTTTTAATACTTTTTAAAAAACTCTCATCTTCAATACTTGCTTTTTTAATTGTAGAAAATCTTTCAATTAAAATATAGATAGCGTAAATAGAGAGTAAGCCAAGAGTCCCCATAATTATGTTTCCTCCAATACCTCCGGAGCTAATTAGTTCCATTATGGATAATGTTTTCTCTTCAACAACTGGATTGCTGATGCTGTCAGTGATAATTGGAGTTTGTAAAAAGATTAATTTCATTTATTATAATTTTTTAATTTTTCTTACAACAAATATTATGTATGTATGATATTCCTGCTAATATAATAATAAAAGATATTATTTATTATAATATAATTTAAACTGAAAACTCTAAATCTTATTGCATTAATATGAAGGTAATAGCTCCTGATGCATATCCAATAAGTGCGAGTATTGAAATATTTTTCAAGTACCAAATAAAGTCAATTTTAAGTATTCCCATCACTGCAACTCCAGCAGCAGATCCAATTATTAATACAGACCCACCTGTACCTGCGCAGTAAGCTAGGAATTCCCAAAACATACCATCAGCCGCATAAAATCCAGTTTCAGCAATAGGATACATGCCCATTGCTCCAGCAACAAGAGGAACATTATCAACTATAGATGAAAGAAGTCCAATAATAACATTAATAATATAAATTCCTTCGGTTGTTTGACCATTAAAAGTAGTGTCTAAATATGTTGCAACGATATCTAATTGTCCAGCAGACTGTAAAGATGCAACTGCTAATAAAATTCCTAAGAAAAAGAAAATTGTAGGTGTATCTACTTTTCTTAAAACTCCAATTACTGATAGCTGTGATTTTACTTCATGATTTTTGCTTCTATGTATGATTTCAGTTACAAGCCACAATACTCCTAGAGAAAGTAACATTCCAACATAGGGTGGCAAGTGAGTGACAGTTTTAAAAACAGGTACAAATAATAAACCGCATACTCCTAAATAGAAAACTAAATTTCTCTCAAATGGAGAAGTGGGATTTTTTTTATGTTCATCTAGTTCATTATGCAACGGTCTTTCAACATCTCCCTTTAATTTGAATGATAAATATATTAATGGTACTATAGCACAAATAGTGGATGGTATTATTACAGATGAAATAATATTTGCGGCGCTTACCTGCCCACCAATCCATAGCATAATTGTTGTTACATCACCAATTGGAGACCAGGCTCCACCAGCATTGGCAGCCATAATTAAAACTCCAGCAAATAGCCATAGTGTTTCTTTATCTTTTATTAGTTTAGGAAGAAGAGCAGCCATTACAATTGCTGTTGTAAGATTGTCCAATACAGCAGAAAAGAAAAAAGTAATAACACTTAAAATCCAGATAAGATATACTTTTTTATTTGTAGTAATTTTATCTGTAATAATTGAGAATCCTTGATGGGCGTCTACAAGCTCAACAATTGTCATAGCACCTAGCAAGAAAAATAGTATTTCAGCAATGTCAACAATATGGTGTTGTATTTCGTGAGTTAAAGTGTGATGGTCAACTCCTGAAAAAGCAAATAATGCCCATCCAAGCCCACCAATAATAAGTGCAGAAGCTGCTTTATCAACTTTAATTGGGTGTTCAAGAGCAATAGCTGCATAGCCTAAAACAAAGACAATGATCATTATAGTAGTTATCATAATTTTTTCTTTTATGTATTTTGCTGCAAATATACTGATGTAGATGGGAAGGCAAAATCACTATTATGTTTTTTTACAATATCCATAATTTTATAATTTATATCTTCTTTAGCATTAATTAAATCTTCCCATTTAGGGCTGTCTACATAATACAGTATTAGAATATCTAGAGAGCTAGCTCCAAATTCTTGAAATCTAACTTTTCCATCATCATTTGTTTTGGGATGAATATTAATCATCTCTTGTATTTCTTTAACAATTTCTTTTATTTGATCAGTAGAAGTTGAGTAGGTTAAACCAATATGAAATTTCACTCTCCTTACAGGTCTTAAACCTAAGTTGTCAAGCTCAGCATCTACCATTTTTTTGTTTGGAACAGTTACTATACTTCTATCAAATGTCTTGATTCGTGTGCTTCTAAATCCAACTTTTTCAACAACTCCTGTTACAGTCCCAACTTTTACAATGTCACCTACTGTGAATGGTCTGTCAAGAAAAATTGTAAATGAGCCAAGAAGATTTTCAAGACTTTCTTTAGATGCCATTGCTAGAGCAATACCACCAATACCTAATCCAGTTATAAGGGCTGTAACATTTATTCCAAGAACATTTCCAAGGATAATAAATCCAGCAAATACATAAATGACGAACTTAATTATTTCCATTACAAACGGGATAAGTTGATCATCCATTTTGTTTTCAGTTTCTTCTGCTCTTTTTCTAAGAATTAATCCAATATACTCAACGATTTTAAGAAAAACTTTAAATATGGAATAGATGTATATTAATGAAAAACCTCTGCTAAGCAACATTTTGAAACCAATCTCATTTTCATCTGCAAGATTCCAGTCTTGTGGAAAACTCAAATGGCTAGCTCCAAAATACAAGATGGATAGCATTATAAGAAATGCAATAGGTTTTGTGAGTAATGCATCAAATTTTTCAATACCAACATGATTTTCTTTTTTACCAATTACCTTGTAAATCGAATGACTAAGATACCTTGAAATTAAGCCCTTAAGAGCAAGGCCTAGAACAATTGATATTATAAAAATTAGGTAGTTTACACCAGAATTACCAAAATATTCCGCATCTAAAAAGAGTTTTATTGTTGGCATGTTAATTTAGTTTTTTTAATGCTATTTCAAAAGCTGTGCTTGCAAGATTCGTTTTTTGATTATTTATTTTATTTGACTCCAAAAGAGCATCGTAAATAGTTTTGGAGACTGCTTCAAATATAGCAAAATCATCCATCTTAATTTCTGCCTCCATCAAATACGAGAATGTTCTTGCCATTCCACAGTTAGAAATAAAGTCAGGTATTAAACTAATTTCACTATCTGCTTTTTTTGCGATTGGTCCAAAGAAAATTTCTTTATCTGCAAAAGGAACATTAGCACCACAAGAAATAACTTCTAAGTTATTTGCTATCATGTTTTCTAAATGGGACGATTGAACTAGTCTTGATGCCGCTGCAGGGATAAAAATTTCTGCACCTATTGACCAAATTTCGTTATTTATCTCATCAAATGGTCTTATGTTTTGATCTTCAAGAAAGTTAGAAGACCTGTTCTCTAACAAGATCGCAACTTCTTTAAAGGTAAAACCTACTTTGTTTATTAGACCTCCATTTTTATCAATTATACCAACAATTACAGCTCCGGCTTGAGCTAAATAATATGCTGCTGTAGCTGCAACATTCCCCCATCCTTGTATGATTACTCTTTTACCTTCAATATCTCCGCCATAAATATTGTAAAAATGTACAACAGATTCTGACACACCATATCCCGTAATAAGGTCTCCTACACAATATTTTTTCGATCCTAATGGTAATAATTTTTCATCAGTAACATCTAAGGGAACTCCAGTTGTTAGTTGTTGAATTATTTTAGTTTTTTGCTCTCCTGTAAGATTAAAATGTCCGTTAATAATTCCTTCTAATGGAAAGTCAATGTCTTGCTCTTTACAAAATGGTATAACTTCTTCCACTTCATCAACATTCATGTCACCACCTGTTCCATAATAGGATTTTAGTATTGGTTTTGCTGCTTTAAACCACCTTCTTAGAACATCTTCTTTTCTTGGATCTCTTGGGTCAAAATCAATTCCAGATTTTCCTCCTCCAATATCAGGTCCTGACACAGAGAATTTCACTTCCATTGTTTTTGCTAAAGATAAAACCTCATTTCTTGTTACACCTATGCGCATTCTTGTTCCTCCAGCTGCTGCTCCACCTCTTAGAGAATTTATTACAATCCATCCTTTAGCACTAGTTTCTGTATCTTGCCATTCAAAAACTATTTCTGCTTTTTTCTGCTCAAATTTGTTTAATAATTTCTCCATTGTGTTTTAGATTTTTTGTGAGTACAAATATAATATTAGTTTGTATAATTTGGTTCAAATATTTCCCCTCCAACATTATCCCTTTCAGCTCCAGTTACATCTTTTAAACAATTCACTTCATTTCTTAGTTTTAATACTCCTAAAAATCCAAAAATTAATGCTTCTTTGAAGTCAATAATGTCATTTGAGGGGATAATAATTTCTGCTTTTGAATATTTCTTTATTTTCTTAATAAGAAAATGATTATGCGCGCCACCTCCTGTAACTAAAACACTTTTGTCTTTTAAAACTTTACCAATTTGGAAACCAATATGTTCGTAAAATGTTGCTAGAGTGTTTTCAAACTCTAAATTCTGTAATTCTTCTAAATTTAAAATGTTTTTCTCTAACCATTCTCTAGATAATGATTTTGGATTTTTAATTTTATAATATGACAGTTTATTGAGTTTTTTTAATAATTTATTATTACAAATTCCTTTTTGACCAAGTAAGCCATTTTTATCATAATCTTTGCCTAGGTATGTAGAAAAGTAATTTAATATAATATTTGCCGGACAGATATCATAAGCAATTATTTTATTGTTTCTTTTGATGGAAATATTTGCAAATCCTCCTAAATTTAGACAGTATTTATAATCTTGAAATAGCTTTTGGTCTCCAATTGGTACAAGTGGAGCTCCCTGTCCATTTAATTGTACATCCAAACTTCTGAAATTAGAAATTGTAGTCGTATTTGTAATGTTTGCAATATTTTGACCATTGCCAATTTGTAGTGTGATTTTATTTTCTGGTTGATGAAAAATGGTATGGCCATGAGATGCAATTAAATCTACTTTAAAATTATTTTTTTTAATAAATGTTTTTACTTGTTTGCCAATATAGTCTCCATATAAATAATCATTTGTTTGTAATTCGTTTGGTTTTTTTTCATGGGATTTTTTTAATAATTCAGGCCAATTATTAGAATATTTAACTGTTATTCCTTCTTCAATTTTAAAACTCCAGTCATCACCTTTCTGAAAAGTACATTTAATTATATCTAATCCATCTAGTGATGTCCCTGACATTACTCCAATTACTGAATAGTTATCTATCTTACTCATCCTGATTCAAAGATAGATGAAAAAGTGTATTTTTGTTAGTAAGATTTTTTAAAATATAATGGAATGAAATTTGATTTAACGGAAGAGCATTTAATGATTAGAGATGCAGCAAGAGATTTTGCACAAAATGAATTATTGCCTGGGGTAATTGATCGAGATGAAAATCAAAAATTCCCATCAGAACAAGTAAAGAAGATGGCAGAACTTGGATTTATGGGGATGATGGTAAGCCCAGATTATGGAGGAGGAGGAATGGATACAATTTCTTATGTTTTGGCAATGGAAGAAATTTCAAAGGTGGATGCATCAGCCGCTGTTATAATGTCTGTTAATAATTCTCTAGTTTGCTGGGGTTTGGAAACCTATGGGTCTCAAGAACAAAAAGATAAATATTTGAGAAGATTAGCTAATGGTGAGATTATTGGAGCATTTTGCCTTTCTGAGCCTGAAGCAGGTAGTGATGCTACTTCTCAACAAACAACAGCAATAGAAAAAGATGATTGTTATCTTTTAAATGGGACAAAAAATTGGATTACTAATGGAAACTCGGCATCAATATATTTAGTAATTGCGCAAACTGATCCTTCTTTAGGTCACAAAGGAATTAATGCTTTTATAGTTGAAAAAGAAACTGATGGCGTTATTGTCGGTAAAAAAGAAGATAAGTTAGGAATTAGAGGTTCAGATACACATTCAATCATGTTTAATGATGTTCAGGTTCCTAAAGGAAATAGAATTGGAGAGGATGGCTTTGGTTTCTCTTTTGCTATGAAGACTCTCTCAGGAGGAAGGATTGGTATTGCAGCTCAAGCATTAGGTATAGCCTCTGGTGCATATGAACTAGCTCTTGAATACTCTAAACAAAGAAAAGCATTTGGAAAAGAAATATCTAGACACCAAGCTATTGCTTTTAAATTAGCTGATATGGCAACAGAGATTGATGCTGCTAGACTTTTATGTTTAAGAGCAGCATGGTTAAAAGATAATGGTATGAATTATGATAGGGAAGGTGCAATGGCAAAAGTATTTGCTTCTGAGACCGCTATGAAAACAACAACAGAAGCTGTTCAAGTACATGGTGGATATGGATTTGTTAAAGAGTATCATGTTGAAAGATTAATGAGAGATGCTAAGATTACTCAAATATATGAAGGAACATCTGAGATTCAACGAATTGTAATCTCTCGTTCTATTTTAAAATAAAGTTTTATGAAAAATTATTTTTTACTAGTCTTAGTTTTAATATTTAGTTGTTTTAATGCAAAATCTCAAATTAATATTGAAGATAAAGACATTAAATCAGTTTATTCAAATTTTTTACCTACTAACTCTAATGTTAGTGATTTAAGACCTAGTGACATCCCAAGTGAACAGGTTTTAAAGCAAATGGGGTTTGATATAGATGAAATCAAAGAAGCAATGGATTTCAAATACAGTAGAGGTAAATATCAAAAAAACAAAACATTTAACAACGATACTATTTCTAATCTATCTAAGTTTAGTTTATATTTCGAAGATACGCTAACTATTGATTCAGTAATTTTTCCAAAGGCAAAGATATTTGGTCAAGATATTTTTAGAAATAACAAATTAAATTTTTATCAAAAAGCATTAGACGCAAAAGCTCCTGAAAACTATAAGTTAGGTCCAGGAGATGAAATTAGTATTTCTATTTGGGGTTTTAACGAGTTTTCTGAAACTCTTGAAGTTGACTCAAGAGGATATATTTCTCCAAGTTCGTACGGTAGAATCTATGTAAAGGGCTTAACTTTTAAAAACATGCGTTCCTTATTAAAAAATAAGTTTAGTAAATTTTTTGACATGCAAAATTCAGAAATTGATGTTTCATTATCATATTCTAAAGTTATCACGATTAATATTGTAGGTGAGGTTTACAATCCTGGTTCATATGTTATTCCTTCTATAAATACAGCATTTAATGCTTTAATTTCTTCAAATGGACCTACTCAAATTGGTACTGTTAGAAATATTTATATAAAACGAAATGGTAAAACTGTAGATTCTTTAGATGTCTATAAATTTTTATTTGACCCTGAAAAGTCACATGATATTTATTTACAGGATGGTGATTATTTATTTGTTCCACCTGCAAAAAATTTAATTGAGATTTCTGGCGCTGTTAATAGACCTTATACATACGAAGCAAAGGATAATGAATCAGTAAGCGAAATGATAAGATATGCTGGAGGTTTTTCTGCCAAAGCATATAGAGATATAATTACATTAAAACGTCTTGATTATAATGATATGAGGGTGTTTGATGTGCATTCAAATGATTTTGATTCTGAACTAGTTGATAATGGAGACGAGTTAATAGTTAATCATATCTCAAATAAGTTATCTAACGTTATTACCATAAATGGAAATATTGGTGTTGCCGGAGAATATGAGTATAAAAAAGAGGAGAAGCTGTTAGAATTATTAAATCGCGCAAAATGTATATCCCAAAAAACTTTTTTAGAAAAAGTATATATAATAAGATTAAATCCGGATCGAACTAAATCACATATTGCAATTAATTTAGAGAATATTTTAGATGATGAAACTCATCCAGAAAATATAATAATGCAAGAATATGATATAGTTAATGTAATGTCTATTGATGATTTTGATGATGATTTTAATATTTCTGTACAAGGATCGGTAAGAAGTCCTGGAGATTTTAATTATGGTGATGGAATGAGTTTGCAGTCTGCTTTATTTCTAGCTGGAGGTTTAACACAACAAGCTGAAGGAAGTAGAGTTGAAATTTCAAGAATTATGGAGTATGATATTAATTCAAATAAATTGAAACCAAGAAGAGCAATTGTTAAGAATGTTGTAGTAGGAAATGATTTGGTTCTAAGTCAAGAAGCAGAAAATTTTGAACTACAGCCATACGATCAAATTTTTGTACGATCAAACCCCGATTTTGAGCCAGTTATAAATGTGCAGATTCTGGGAGAAGTTAAATACCCTGGAACTTATTCTATATTAAGAAAGAATGAAAAAATTTCATCATTAATTAAAAGATCTGGAGGTTTAACAAATTATGCATATTTAGATGGTGTTAAGATGTATCGTAAATTTGAAGTTACAGCTGAAAATGATGAAGAAATTAAAGAAATGAATATTTCTGATGAACTTAAAAGGACAATCTTAAATGACCCAGATGCAGCTTCAATTTATGCTGAAGAGCTAGAAAACTATAATAACGAGATTTTTAGTAGTGAGCCAAAAGCATCAAAACAAATTAATCTAGATATGGTTTATCTCGATTTAGAAAAAGCACTTAAATCAAATCAATCAAAACATAATTTGGTTTTAAACGAAGGAGATAGTATTATAATACCCAAGACTATGGATGTTGTTCACATTACAGGTGAACTGATGAATCTACAAGGTAATTCAATAAGCGCTCCTTATTTCAATAGTAAACGAGCAAACTATTATGTTAAAAATTTTGCTGGTGGGTTTAGTAAATTGAATGATAAAAGTAATACTGTTGTCGTTTATCCAAATGGTATAGCAAAAAAATCAAAGAATTTTTTATTCTTTAAACTCTCTCCAAAAGTAACTAAAGGTTCAACAATAAGAGTCTCTAGTAAAATTAAAAAAGGTAAGCGCAAGAATAATGGGAAAATCGATTGGAATCAACAGATTGAAAATGCAATGCTAAAACTATCTGCAGTTTTAACATTGTGGGTTCTTGTTGACAGAGTACAAACTCAATAATTAATTTAATGTCTGAAGATAAAGAAATAGAACTGAAAGATATTTTTAGTACAATTAATGAATTAAAGAAAGAATTACAATCTCATTTTTTTAAAATTTTTCTTTTTGTTACTTCAATTACCATTTCATCTCTTGTGTTTAGTTTGTCTCAAGATTCAAGGTACAAAGCCGAACTTAGTTTTGTTGTAGAAGATACTCAAAAATCTACGCCACTCTCATCTATGTCTGGTTTAGCTAGTCAATTTGGGTTTGACATGTTTTCTTCCTCCAATTCTACTTTTAGTCAAGCAAATATTATGGATCTCTTAAAGTCAAGAGGTGTTATTTCAAAAACATTACTTAAAAAAAGTAATTATACGGATAAATCAGAATTTTTCATTGATAGTTATCTTAAGATGAATAGTATAGATGCTGATTGGAATGAGCTTCCAGATTTAAAGGATTTAAATTTTAATGATAAATCAACTATTACTCATGATAGTATTATAACTTTAGTATGGCGAAAAATAATAGAGGAGGATATTTCTGTCGAAATTAAAAATGATGAAACAGATATAATATATTTGTCTTTTAGATGTAGTGATGAAAAGTTTGCCAAATTTTTCTCGCAAAGTTTGATATCTGAAATGAGTCAAATGTATATATCGTACCAGACAAAACAATCAACAAATACTATAAGTTTTCTTCAAAATAGAGCTGATTCAGTTTTTGTAGAATTAGAAAAAGCAGAGCAGGAGTTTGCAAGAGTAAAAGATATAAATCAACGCATTATTAAAGCTTCTGGAAGACTAAAGGAATTACAATTAATGCGAAATGTGGAGGTATTAAATACGATGTATTTAGAGCTTGTGAAAAACATAGAAGTGTCTAAGCTTACACTCTTAAATCAGACCCCTATTATTCAGGTGATTGATAAGCCTATTCTTCCTCTAGAGGATACTAAAATGTCTACTTTGCTAGTATTATTAATAACAATTTTTATATCAACAACTTGTTCAGTTATATATTTTGTTTTGAGAAAGTTAGTAAATGATAGTTTGGCTTAAAGTACTTTGATTACTTTTTCTAATGCAACTGATCTTGACCCTTTAATCAATATAGTACTGTCTTTAATTGGTTCTGACTTAAGATAGTCATTCAGACTATATACATCTATAAAACAATCAGTTTTATTAATTTTTGAAAATTCATTTCCAACAAAAAGACATTTAATCTTTAAATTTTCAAGTAAATGAATTAGGTTTAAATGCTCTTTTTCAGAATATTCTCCCAACTCTGCCATATCTCCTAGTATACAAATTTTATTTTTATTTTGAATTTTTGAAAATGAATTAATCATTTCATACATACTTGATGGGTTGGCATTATATGCATCTAGAATAATTGTATTTGATTCAGTTTTAATAACCTGTGATCTATTGTTGCTAGGTTTATAATTAGTTAATGCTTTTGAAATATTTTTTAATTTAATTCCAAAATGAGTTGCTACTGCTATTGATAGCATAATGTTATAAAACTGATAAGCTCCAATTAATTGCGTTTCAATTATGTGTGATTTATATTGCACATTTGTGAATATTGAAGACTCTTTAATACTTCCGTTTATTTCACCATTTAATCCATATGAAATTGAATCAACATCTTTAGATATTTCATTTAGAATAGCGTCATCATTATTAATAAATATTTTTCCATTATTTATTTTTATATAGTCATAAAGTTCTTTTTTTGTTTTTTTAACACCTTCAATATTTTTAAAACCTTCTAGATGTGCTTTTCCAATATTTGTAATGATTCCGTAATTAGGTTTGGCAATTTCACATAAATATTTTATTTCATTTTCATGATTTGCCCCCATTTCTATTATTGCAATATCATGTTCTTTTTTCACTCTTAGTAAAGTTAAGGGGACACCAATATGATTATTGTAATTACCATCAGTTGCTAGAGTATTTAATTCTGTAGATATACAAGAGTGGATTAATTCTTTTGATGTTGTTTTCCCATTTGTTCCTGTTATTCCAATTACAGGTATCTTTAATTGTTCACGATGATATGATGCTAAATTTTGAAGGCACTCTAAAACATCATTAACTAAAATGTATTTTTCATTTAATTTAAATTCATCTTGATCAATAATAGCATAATGACTGCCATCTGCAATAGCTTTTTTTGCAAATTTGTTACCGTTAAAATTATCTCCTTTTAGTGCAAAAAAAATTGAATTTTCTTTAATATTTCTAGTGTCTGTAGTGACATTAGGGTGTTTATTAAAGATTTTATATAGGTTAGATATTTTCATAGTAAAAAAAAACTCCATTTAAAAATGAAGTTTTTTTTTAGTTTATTGAGTTAAATTACTTTTTACTGTAGTCAGCTCCCTTTCTTTGGTTTTCTTTGAAATTACTTTTAGGAGCTCCAACACGATCCATTGCGCATCTAAAACCAATAGCATCAGAAGATTGAGCTTGATCAAGAAACCTTCTTGTTCCAGGATTTAACCAGTAGGCTCTATCTTTCCACGATCCTCCTTTGTAAACTCTTGTTCTATCAGTAATCATAGATGATTTTCCATAATCATACATTTCACCACTATTTCCAGTTTTTGCAGGATCTTTAAATTTAGTTGCATTTCTATTCCATTTATCTAAAGCAACTCTTGATGTATCTTTATCTGATTTCTCATCTAAGAATGTATTCCAATCTATACCCATTTGAGATTCAATATCACCATCTAAAAAGTTTATGTTATCTGCTTTTTTGTAGTTTCTTCTGTAGGCATTTTCTTGAACATCTACATTCTTCATAATCATTCTTCCTAAACTATCTTTTTCAGCTAAAAAACCGTCTTCATCTCTCGCAGGAGTTTGATATATATTTCCTCTAAATGGTCTATGATCTGTTGTTGATGTTTGTTCAGTTACAGGTCTATATACATCAAGAACCCACTCAGAAACATTACCGGCCATGTTGTAAAGACCATAATCATTTGGCCAATAGTGACGAACATCTGTAGTGATATCAGCGTTATCATTAAGATTTCCTGCAACTCCCATGTTATCCCCTCTACCTCTTTTGAAGTTAGCCATTATCTCTCCTTGATTATTTTTATTGCTATTTCTTAGTGAGGATCCATTCCATGGATAGATTTTTCTATCACTTACATTTTCCTCATTTGTATTTCCTACATATCCTAAAGCTGCAAATTCCCATTCAGCTTCAGTTGGTAGTCTATACTTAGGAAGTAAAATACCATCTTCCATTTTTACTTTTCTAAACTTTTCTCCAGTTGAAGGGTCATAATTTCTTAGTAGTCTGCCTTCGATACCGTCATACTGACCTGCTAAATAAGCTTCTGTATTAAAAGTATTATCATCTATTTGCTCAGGATCTTCTTTTAAAATGCCTTCATTTATAAGAATTCTTTCGTTAACTCTATCAGTTCTCCATACACAAAAGTCATTTGCTTGTTCCCAAGAAACTCCTACAACAGGATAGTTGTCATAAGCAGGATGTCTTAGATAGCCTGTAACATAAGGCTCGTTATATCCAAGCTTGTCTCTCCACACTAATGTGTCAGGAAGAGATTTGGTATATACTTCAGGGTATGAGCTTCCATAAACCCTTTTTAACCAGTTTAGATATTCTCTGTAGTCAACATTTCTTACTTCTGTTTCATCAAGATAGAATGAGGAGACAGTAACTCTTTTTGGCACATTATTCCAATCGTACATAACATCTTGCTCAATTCTTCCTTGAGTAAAAGACCCTCCTTCAACAAATGTTAATCCAGGACCAGTCATTTGCTCTTTAAAGCTTGTGTTTACTTCAAAACCACCATTTTTGGAATTATTATAATCCCATCCGGTAATAGATGATTGTTGTTTTGAGCATGAACTTATTATAAATAAGATACTTACTGCAAGGGTTAATTTATTAATTTTCATAATTTATATTTTAAAATAATAACTAGAATTGTGGACAGCTTATCGTATTAAAAGATTTTGATCTTGATTTTGTAGGCATGTATAATGTAAATGATATTTCATGAGCACCCAAAGTATTACTATTTTTCAAATTACTAACTGTAATATCATAACTATATCCAAATTTAAAATTATCTTGAATTAGTCCTACCATTAAAATAAAAGCATCAAAATTTTCAATGCTATTTCTTGCCCAAAGCCCACCAACTATAGGTCCTCTGTAAACGTATACACCGTAGTTGAATTGTTTAAAATCTTGTTGGGACTGATATAAAAAGTTTGGAGATATTGTTGTAACATTATTTGAGTACTTGTTCAAAGGAATATTTCCACCAGCATGAACTGTAAATTTAGATGGCAACTGACTTTCACTAATGAATCCTTGTTCGGGTTGAGTAAGGTGATGCGCAGCAAAACCAAAATAGTAATTGTCAGTATATCCTATGAAACCTGTAGAGAAATCAGGATACTGAACACTACTAGGATTATTATCAATATTTTCTTGAGTAGGATAAATGAAGCCGTATTTTTGATCAATCATATCACCAAATGTAAGTTGTGACCAGTCAAGATTTAGCATCCTAAACGAAGCTTCAAATCCTGCTTTTATTGCAAATGTTCTTGTAACAGGAAGATTGTATGAGTAAATCAATGAAGCACTATTAAGTTGTATGTTTCCATCACCACTCCTGTCATTTAAAATTAAAACCCCTAATCCTCCACCAACTTTATCAACATGTTTGTCATAGGAAACAGATGTAGTTATAAATGTTCTACCAATACCAGGCCATTGGTCTCTGTAATTTAAATTTGTTCTTGGAGCTCCTTTAGGAGCAGCACCAGCAAATGCAGGGTTTAAATATAGAGGGTTTGCGTAGAACTGACTAAATGCCGGGTCTTGAGCATTAGAATCAAAACTAGTGAAAATGCATATTGCAAACAGTAGTAATGATTTTGATATTTTATTCAGCATATAATCGTCTTTTCATGGTTTAAGCCTCACAAAAATAAACATTTTATTTGTTTTTCCCTTTTGGCACAAGGAAAAATGTAAATAAATTAAAAAAAAAATTCGTTTTATATAAAAATTAATTATTGATATTTAGCTTTGTAAAAGATTGTTTTTTTTTGAAGAAAATACTTTTAAATGCTTAAAAGTATAGAAAATAATAGTTAAGCACATAAGTTTTTATGCTTACGCATACAATAAAAAGTTAAACATAACGTAGTATTAATGTTGTTTTAATTTTATGACAAAAAGGATATTTATATTACTATTTTTTTTAGTGCACCACATAGTCGTTGCTCAACAGAACTCTGTTCTGTCTTCTGGTGATTTTTATAAAATATCCGTTGAAAATGATGGAGTATATCAATTAACATATTCTGACTTTCAACAATTAAACATTTCTACAAATAATCTTGATATTTCTTCCATTAAGGTATATGGAAATGGGATAGGGATGTTGCCAAATCTGAATTCTGATTTTAGATATAGTGATCTGCAGGAGAATGCCATTTATATCTACGATAATAATAATAATGGTGTTTTTAATTCGGAAGATTATTTACTGTTTTTTGGAAAATCTTCAAACGAATGGAAATTTGACAGTATTCAAAATATTTTTGATTATTACGAGCATCTTTATAGTGACAAGAATTATTATTTTGTAACAGTTGATGAATCCTCACCTGGAAAAAGGATAGGCGAAAAACAAAATCTAGCAAATTTTAGTAAAACAATAACATCCTTCAATGATTTTCAAGTACATGAAATAAATAGTGAAAATCTTATTCAATCTGGCAGAGAATGGTATGGAGAAAGATTTGGAATTATAGATAAATATTCTTTTGAATTTAATTTCTCCAATTTAATAACAAGTCACCCAATTAACATTAAAACATCTGTTGCTGCTAGATCTCTAAATCAATCGACCTTTAATATAAAGGCTAACAATAATTTTGTTGCAAATGTAAATGTTGCAAAAATTGTATATGATTATGCAACTCCATATGCGTTCACAGGTCTTAACTCCTCCCAATTTAATTCTAATTCTGATCAAATTAATATTGATGTCGAGTATAATTACTCAGAAAATAATGCAATAGGCTGGCTGAATTATCTTCAATTAAATTCTCGAAGAGCTCTTAAAATCACTAATAATAATCTTCTCTTTAGAGACATTCAATTTTTGTATTCTGCTGAAGTTGGGAAATATATTATTTCAAATGCAACTAGCAATACGCAAGTTTGGGATGTTTCTGATATTTTAAATGTTAAAAAACTACCAACTAGTCTAGCTGGAAACGAAATCTCATTTATAGATTCATTATCAAATCTTAAGACATATTATGCATTCAATAGTGTGTTTCAGAAAGCTGAATTGATTGGTAAAATTGAAAATCAAAACTTACATAATTTTGGTTCAGAAATTGAATATGTGATAATTACTCACCCTAACTTTTTAAGTGCTGCCAATAGACTTGCTGAATTTCATGAAAATGAGGATAATTTAATTTCTAGAGTGGTAACACCACAACAAATATATAATGAGTTTTCATCCGGAATGCAAGACGCTTCAGCTATTAGAGATTTTCTAAGAATGCTTTACAAGAGACCTAATTCTCAGTTGAAATATGGATTGTTATTTGGTGATGGTTCTTATGACAATAAGGACAGAGTCCCAAGTAATACAAACTATATCCCAACTTTTCAATCAGTACAATCTACAGATCCCACCAAATCTTATGTAACTGATGATTACTATGCTTTGTTAGATGACAGTGATGGAGACTTTGTAAATGATTTAATTGATATTGGAGTTGGAAGACTGCCTGTAAAAAACTTATCTGAAGCTAATGACATGGTAAATAAAATTGAAGATTATTATAGTTCTGATGCGCTTGGAGATTGGAGAAATTCGGTAGCTTTTGTAGCAGATGACGGAGATCAAAAAGATGGTAATATGTTTATGACTCAGGCAAATAATCATGCTAATTACATTGATACTAATTTTCAGAATATAAATCTTAATAAGATTTTCTTAGATAGTTATCTACAAGAATCAACTCCAGGAGGTCCAAGAAGTCCTCAAGCTCAGAATGCAATTAATAGAGTAGTAGATAATGGAGCATTTTTGGTTAATTATACGGGGCATGGAGGGCCTTTGGGTTGGAGTCAGGAAAGAATACTAGAGGTTGATCAAATAAAAAGTTGGGATAATAAAAATAAATTACCTCTTTTTATGACAGCAACTTGTAAATTTTCATGCTTTGATGACCCTGGCAAGGTGTCTGCAGGAGAATATTTATTGTTAAATGATAATGGTGGTGCTATTGCCTTACTAACTACTACTAGGTTAGTTTATGCTTTTCCAAATTATAGTTTGAATACCAATTTTATAGATGTTTTATTTGAAAAATATAATGGAGAACACCCTAAGCTTGGAGACTTATACAAACAAACTAAAGTTTTAAGTGGTTCAGGATCAAACACAAGGAATTTTATTTTATTAGGAGATCCTGCTATTTCTATGTCTTATCCTAAATACAATATAACTACTTCTTCAATTCCAGATACTATTAAAGCACTTCAAGAAGTGACAATAAGTGGTGAAGTTAGGGACGATAACGGTAATATTCTTACAAATTTTAATGGTGTTGTTTTTCCCACTGTTTATGATAAAGAAGTAATTTCTGTGACATTAGGCCAAGAGTCTTGCAGTCCAATGCCTTTTAGAAATCAAAATAATATCATATATAAAGGAACTGCAAGTGTTGCTTCAGGACAGTTTTCTTTCTCTTTTGTAGTGCCAAAAGATATTGAAAACAATTATGCTAGAGGAAAGATCAGCTATTACGCAAGTGAAAATAGCGGTGATGATGCTAGTGGCTCAGATGATTCATTTGTAATTGGTGGAACAGCAGAAAATATTGATTATGACTACACTGGTCCTGAAATTTCATTATATATAAATAATAGAAATTTTTCAACTGGAGGGTTAACTAATAATAGTCCTGTTTTGTTAGCCGATATTATAGATTTTAGTGGAATTAATACCGTTGGTAATGGAATAGGTCATGACATAACTGCTGTACTGGACAATAATTTTAGTAATCCATTTATTTTAAATGAGTATTATAAATCTAACCTCAATAGTTATTCAGAAGGGGTAATAGAATTTCCATTTGAAAATCTTGAAGATGGTATGCATACATTGGCTCTAAAAGTTTGGGATGTTTTTAATAATTCAAGTGAAAGCTCTATTGATTTCTATGTCTCAAATGATGAGATTATATCAGTTTCAGAATTTTTAAATTATCCAAACCCATTTACTAATTCAACTGAATTTTATTTTCAGCTCAATCAATCAGATCAATTAATAGATGTTAATATTGATATTTTCTCTATAACCGGTCAGCATATTGATAATCTTAAACAATCTTTCTTTAACAATGGCTTTAGAGTTGGGCCAATTAATTGGAATGGTAAGAATAAAAGTGGAGGTAATGTTAGTCCTGGTCTGTACATTGCAAACTTATCTGTAGAGATGGAAAATGGATTATTTGAGACTAAATCAATTAGAATAGCAATAACACCATAAAAATAACGTTATCACTTCTGATAAAAAAATTACATTTGCAAAACAAATTTAAAGTATGAAAAAAATTATTTCATTAATATTAGCTGTAACACTATGTTCTACTGCATTTTCTCAAAATGTGAGTGGTGTAGATGAAATTGGTAGAGATAATTTAAATACTATTACAACAGCTGTGCCATTTCTATTAATTTCTCCTGACTCAAGGGCGGGAGGTATGGGTGATGTTGGTGTTGCAACCTCACCAGATGCAAATTCTTTACACTGGAACCCTGCAAAGTTTGCATTTGTTGAAGACGAAGTAGGATTTGCAGTTTCATACGTTCCGTGGTTAAGAGCTTTAGTTCCTGATATAAACTTATCTTATTTGGCTGGATATAAGAAGTTAAATAAAAATGAAGCAATAGCCATGGAATTGAGATATTTTACTTTAGGAGATATAACATTTACTGATGTAATTGGGAATAATTTAGGACAATATAAACCAAGTGAGTTTGCTATTGGATCTGCTTATTCAAGAAAACTATCTGATCAGTTTTCTCTAGCTATTTCTGGAAGGTATATATATTCAAATTTAACTGGAGGTCAATCTGCAGGAGGAATAACTACAAATGCTGGACAGTCATTTGCAGCAGATGTTGCGGGATATTTCAGAAAAGACATTAGAATCGCAAAGAAAGATATGGAGTTGGCTCTTGGAGCAAATATCTCTAACATTGGAAATAAAGTTAGATATACTGAAACTTCAACTAGAGACTTTATCCCCATAAATCTTCGTTTAGGTACAGCATTAAATGCCGATCTTGACGAATACAACAAAATTAGTTTCGCTTTTGATATAAATAAGTTATTAGTTCCAACACCGCCAATCTACAATGATTCAATTGATGGTCAGATTGATTTTGGTCAAGACCCAAATGTTTCTGTAGTTAGCGGAATCTTTCAATCGTTTGGAGATGCTCCAGGAGGATTTAGTGAAGAAATGCGTGAAATTAATTTTTCTGTTGGAACAGAGTATTGGTATGATGATCAATTTGCTGTAAGAGCAGGTTATTTTAATGAGCATAACACAAAAGGAGGAAGAAAGTTCTTTACTTTCGGATCAGGTGTTAAGTATAATGTTTTTGCTTTAGATTTTTCATATTTAATAAATGCAAGTAGAGCAATTAATGGAAATAATCCATTAGCTAACACCATGAGATTTACTCTAATTTTCGATTTTGGTGCTATGGAAAATATTAACTAAATGAATTATAGAATTGGATTTGGTTATGATGTTCATAAACTAGTATCAGGAAGAGATTTTTGGTTAGGTGGTATCAAAATCCCTTTTGAAAAAGGAGGCTTAGGACACTCTGATGCTGACGTTTTGATACACGTAATTTGTGATGCCTTACTTGGAGCTGCTAACCTTGGTGATATAGGCAAGCATTTCCCGGATAATTCTGATGAATTTAAAGACATTGATAGTAAAATTCTTCTAAAAAGAGTGATGCAACTAATAAGAGAAAATAATTATGAAATTGTTAATATAGACTCAACGGTATGCCTGCAAACTCCAAAATTATCTCCGTACATTAAAGAAATTAAATTAGAATTATCTAATTGTATGGACATTGATATTAATGATCTTTCAATAAAGGCTACTACAACTGAAAAGTTGGGTTTTGTAGGCTCTGGCGCTGGTATTTCTGCTTATGCAACTGTTCTTATAAACAAAATGGTTACTGAGATCAAATAGCTGAGAAGTTGGGATCTCTTAAATAAACAGTAATTTTTGCCTCTGCACAAATAACATTTTCTAAATTAATAGCTCTCACTTCATTTATTATTTCATGTTTCCCATTTTTAAAAAGAGCTTGTTCAATTTCTTTTATTTGAGAATCTTGAATTTTGAAATTTAATTTTAAACTTGAGTATGCTGGATTTATGTAGTTAATTTCTGCGCTCTTTACCCAAACTATTAATTTTCTATTTTTAAATATGTGGTAATACATAATTGGAAAATATGGATCACAAGCTGAAAAAATACTACCACCATATATACTTTTGTAATAATTAATATTAAAAATAGATTTTTTTAGTAATACATTAATTTCCCTGTAATCAGAAGAAATAGACTTTAGTAAAATTCTATTAAAAAAAAGTGGCGGAAAGATATTAAGAGAAAGCTTGAGAAAGAACTTTTTAAAGTTCATAAAAGTAAGATCTAGGTTTAAAACAAGTAAATGTTATTTAGTTTTTGACGGGGCAAAACTCACCTTTCTCTTCAAAATATTGAAGTGCATCAATAGTTCTTAAAGCTTCATCTACATTTCGAACTAATGTAAAATGATTAATAAGCTGATGCTGTACAATACCATTTTTATCAATTAAATATAAACCCCTAAGAGGAATCATTGGACCTGTAGCAATTAACTGCTCATTTTCATTCATTTGATATTCACCAAAAAGTGTTCCGTAATTTGCACTTATCGTTTTAGTTGTATCAGCAACTAAAGGATAGGTTATACCATTTATACCACCATTTTCTTTATCTAAATTTAACCAAGCTAAATGCGATTCTTCAGAATCAGTTGAACATCCAACAACTTCAACATTTTTAGATTTAAATTCCTCTAATTTATCTTGAAAATCATGAAGTTCAGAGGGGCATATACCTGAAAAATCTTTTGTGTAGAAAAATAATAAAACATATTTTTTGCCTATGTATTTTTCAATATCGAAGTTACGCTCTAAATCTTTACCATTTATTACTGCTGTTGCAGAAAATGACGGTGCTTTTTTTCCAACTAGTACATTCATAATTTTTAATTTTAAAATCTATCTAAATTCATTATTTTTTTCCAAACTTTTATAAAGTCATTAACAAATTTTTCTTGTGAATCATCACAGGCGTACGACTCTGCTATGGCTCTTAGCTGAGAATTTGATCCAAAAACTAAATCTACTTTTGTTGCCATCCACTTTATATCATTAGTTTCTCTATCACGTCCTTCAAATATATTTGAACTATTTAAAGGTTTCCATTCAGTACTCATGTCTAATAAATTTACAAAGAAATCATTTGTTAAATGTCCTGGGTTCTTTGTAAGTACACCATTTTTTGAGTTTGCATAATTAACATCTAATACTCTCATGCCACCCAAAAGAACTGTCATTTCTGGCGCAGTTAATGATAAAAGATGAGCTTTATCAAGTAATAGTTCTTCTTCATTAATACGATGGTTGCTTGGTACAAAGTTTCTAAAACCGTCAGTTTTAGGCTCTAAAACATGAAATGAATCTATATCAGTATGTGATTGTAACGCGTCATTTCTTCCAGCACTAAAATCAATATCTATATTATGTCCAGATTTTTTTGCTGCATTTTCTAATCCTACATATCCACCAAGAATTATGATGTCGGCAAGAGATATTTTTTTACCATTATTTGAGTTGTCAAAATTAGTTTTTATTGATTTCAATTTCTCAAGGACTTTTTTAAGCTTATTGGGTTGATTAACTTCCCAATTAACTTGTGGTTCTAAAGCAATTCTTGCTCCATTTGCCCCACCTCTTTTATCTGTACATCTAAATGTTGAGGCAGAGGCCCAAGCTGTTGAGATTAATTCAGAATTTGAAATATCAGAATTTCTAATATCATTTTTAATTGAAGTGATTTCAGAAGAACTTGCTAATTTATGATCAACATTTGGAATTGGATCTTGCCATATTAATTCTTTATTTGGAACTTCAGGTCCTAAATACCTTGAGATTGGCCCCATGTCTCTGTGAGTTAGTTTATACCAGGCTTTTGCAAAAGCCTCTTCAAATTCATTGAGATTTTCATGAAATCTTTTGGATATTTTTAAATATTCAGGATCTTTTAAAAGTGCCAAATCTGCTGTAGTCATCATTGGTGCATGTTTTTTTGAAGCATCATGTGCATCAGGAACGCTATTCGCTCCTGCAGCATTTTTTGGGGCCCATTGCTGTGCTCCAGCTGGACTTTTTACTAATTCCCATTCATAACCAAAGAGGGTATCAAAATAACTATTATCCCATTTGATTGGAGTAGGTGTCCATGCACCTTCTATTCCGCTGGTAATTGTGTCTACTCCTTTTCCTGATTTATATGAGTTTTTCCATCCAAATCCCATTTCTTCTATGGGCGATCCTTCAGGTTCAGGCCCTACATGTGAAGGATTTCCTGCTCCATGTCCTTTCCCAAATGTATGACCACCAGCAACAAGAGCCACAGTTTCTTCATCGTTCATAGCCATCCTAGAAAATGTCTCTCTAATATCTTTAGCTGAGGCAAGTGGGTCTGGTTTTCCATTTGGTCCTTCAGGGTTAACATAGATTAACCCCATTTGAACAGCTCCAAGAGGGTTATCTAATTCTCTTTCTCCAGTATACCTTTCATCTTCTAACCATTCAGTTTCAGGTCCCCAATAAATATCACCTTCTGGCTCCCATATATCTTCTCTTCCACCACCAAAACCATAAGTTTTAAAACCCATAGATTCTAGAGCACAGTTACCCGCTAGAATCATCAAATCCGCCCATGATATCTTTTTCCCATACTTCTGTTTAATAGGCCATAGTAATCTTCTTGCTTTATCTAAATTACCATTATCAGGCCAACTATTCAAAGGTGCAAACCTTAATGTTCCAGAGCATGCACCACCTCTTCCATCGCCAATTCTATATGTTCCAGCACTGTGCCAAGCCATTCTTATAAAGAAAGGACCATAATGTCCATAGTCAGCTGGCCACCATTCTTGAGAATCAGTCATAAGTTCAAATAAATCATTTTTTAACTCACTTAAATTCAAACTTTTAAATTCTTTTGAATAATCAAATCCATCATCCATTGGATTAGTTAATGATGAGTTTTGATGAAGTATTTTTAAATTTAACTGGTTAGGCCACCAGCTAGAATTATTTAAAGAACCAGCTTTTGTATGTTTAGGGTTATCAAATCCGAATGGACATTTATTGTTTTCTGAGGAATTTTCTGACATATTTTAATTTTTATTAAAAATATTAATTTTTGTAAAATATACAATTCATTTAGAATTTAGATTTAATATAAATAATCAAAATAAAAGCTAAAAGTTTTTTTGTGAAAGGATAATTAATCTATCAGATTTTAGAGCATTAAAATGATTAAGATTATAATCTCCAACCACATTGACAATTTTCATTTTCGCTTTCTCCAGCATTAGTGTAAAATCAAAAAGAGTCAAGCAGTGGACTTTTTCTTGATGGCTAAATGTTTTTTTCTCATCTTCAATATTAATTGTCTTAATAATATGATTATTTATAATTTCTCTCGAGATTTTAAATTTTACATCCTCAATAACTTTTATCTCAGTAGCCACAAGATTCATAATTACTTTTTTAACATTCATAAAGTCAATTAATAAAAGCCCTCCTTTTTTTAAGTTTCCAGCCATTGAATTTATTGCTTTTTGATCATCTAAAGTGTCATCAAAATATCCAAATGAAGTAAAAAGATTAGTAACAATATCAAATTTATTTTCTTCAAAAACATTTCTCATATCATGTTGATAAAACTTTAATTTTTTGTTTTCATATTTCTTTGCATACTCAATGCTATTTAAGGAAAGATCAACTCCCGTAACATCAAAACCTAAACTATTGAGATATTTTGCATGTCTTCCTTTGCCACAAGCAACATCAAGAATCCTTGCATTCTTTTTTTTAAACTCATTTGAGATATTATCTAAAAATAAAGCAGCCTCATTATAATCTCGATTTTTGTAAAGTAGGTGATAATATTTAGAATCAAACCAGTCTTTGTACCAGACCATCTTTTAATTTCTTTGTCTTACAGCTTCGTAACATATTACTCCAGTAGCAACAGATACATTAAGTGATGATATTTTTCCGTTTATTGGGATTTTAGTTTTTTGGTCGCACATTTTTAGTAGTTCAGGTGATATACCATCTTCTTCTGAACCCAGAATAATTGCCGTTGGTTTCTTAAAATCTGATTTATAAATAAGATCTTGAGTTTTTTCAGTACAACCAATTAGTTGAATACCAGAATCTTTTATTAGTTGTAGGCTAAGTTTTAAATTCCATGTTCTGCTAATTGGTATTCTGTGTAGCGCTCCTGCTGAGGTTTTTACAGCATCTGCATTTATTGCAGCACTATTTTGTTCAGGAATTAAAATGGTGTGCACTCCTGCACATTCCGCAGTTCTTGTTATTGCTCCAAAGTTTCTTACATCAGTAATACGGTCTAAAACTAAGATTAAAGGTGTTTGGCCATTTTCATAAATCCGAGGAATTATATCTTCAATTTTATGGAAATCTACAGGAGAGATAAATGCAAAAACCCCTTGATGATTTTTTTTAGTTAGTCTATTGATTTTTTCAATTGGTACATGCTTATAATTAATTCTTCTTAAACGAACTAATTTCCATAATTCTGCAAAAGTATCATTGTGGAGCCCCTTTTGAATAAAAAGTTTGTCTATTGTTTTGCCAGCAACTATTGCCTCAATAATTGCGCGTATTCCAAAAATATAATTCTTTTCTTGTCTATCCATTTAGTTGTGGTGTATCAACGACATCCTCTTCGAATCCAATAGAGTTTTCTCCTGAAGAAATTTTTATAATGTCTTTGTCGATTTTATTGAATTCTTTAGATGATTTGTTAAAATGATTAACAACTGTTCTAATTGTTTTTCCAAGACTATCATGTGAGTCTTTGTATGCATTAAGATGATTTGATAATTTCCCGATGTTTCTTTGAATATCGTCTATTGATCTCTCTACTTTCATATTGTGCAATGCCTTTACAGTTATTTGGAGCATTGGAAAGAGACTCATAGGCGATACAATCATTACTTTTTTTGAATATGCATATGAAACTAAATCTTTAGAATTAATTTTTAGTGTTCCAACTCGACTGTTTAATAAATCTTGGTATAATCCATCAGCAGGAATAAACATATAAGCATAATCGGTTGTTTTTTCAGATGGACGAATATATTTAGACGTTTCATCAATTCTTTTTTTGATATCTTCTTTAAAGGTTTTTTCTAAATTTTCAATCTCCAATTTATCCTCACTCTCAATCATTTTGTTATAGTTGTCCAAGGAAAATTTTGCATCAATAGGAATAATGAAATCACCTACCTTTACTATTGCATCTACTGTTTCGTTGTTATTGAAACTGTATTGCATACTAAAAAGTTCTGGTGGTAAAACATTTGATAAAAGATTTTCAAGTTGAATTTCCCCAAGTATACCTCTTTGCTTTTGATTACTAAGTATTTTTTCAAGAGTTTTCATTTGGTTTGCAAATCCAAGTACTTGTTCATTAGTACCTTTAATTTTTTCAAGCTCAGATGTTACTTCTTTTATAACTTTGTTAGAAGAAGCAAATTGTTTTTGCATATCTTCTTTTGAGTTTTCTTGATATTTGAAAATCCCCTTATTTATATCAGTAAGTTTTTCTTCAATTTCTTGCCTACTCTTTTGAGCATTTTCCCCAACTTCTTTTCTAATTTCTTGAATTTCTTTTCTTAATGCATCATTTAATTGCACTAAAAGTTCTTGTGAATTATCATCTTTTACTTTTGAATTTTTAAAGTACAAAAGTGTAAAGCCAGCAAAAATCAGAAATATTATTATGAATTCCATGTTGATTATAAAATTAAAACGAAAGTACCAATTGATACTTCGTTAAACAAATCTATTACATCTTTATTTTTCATTCTTATACATCCGTGAGATGAGGGGATTCCAATTCTACCTTCCTCGGAAGTTCCGTGTATATAAATATAGCGCTTATAAGAATCTATACTATTTCCTTTATTAACTCCATTTTCAAGTCCAGAAAGCCATAGTATTCTTGAAGTAATGTCATCAGTTTTACTAATTGTCATGTCAGAATAAACTTTAGCAATGTTGCCGTAAAAAACTCTTCCAATAAATCGTCCATTAATTGGGGTTTCTTTTCCAAATTTTTCTTTTACAAGGTGTAAGCCAGTTGGAGTTTTGTTGCTCCCTTCTTCATTTCCAATTCCAAGTTTTGAAGATGAAATTTGATAAATTTTAAATATTGTATTTGATTTAATGTGATACAATTTTTGTTCGTCCACAGAAACAAATAATATTTCACTATAACTACTTTTATCTTTCATATATCCGTTCACCACACTGATGATGTTTTCTTGTGCACTCAAATTAAAAGAGATATTTAAAATAATTATTAAAATTCTTAGACCCATTGTATAGTTTTTTGATTGAGTTTTTTAAGAATTTTGTTTGTTTTAGAGAAGTGTCTGCAGCCAAAAAAACCTCTATAAGATGATAAAGGAGATGGGTGAGGGGCGGTTAATAAATAGTGGTCAGATAAATTAAATGGTTTAAGTTTTTTTATTGCCTTATTTCCCCAAGCAACAAATATTACAGCTTCTTTTTGAAGCACAATTTTTTCAATAATTTTATCAGTAAATATTTCCCATCCTTGGTTAGCATGTGATGCTGGCGTGTTTTCTCTTACACTTAGAATTGTATTTAAAAGTAGCACTCCTTGCTTTGCCCATTTTTTTAAATCAATTTTTTCAATACTTATTGATAAATCACTGGATAATTCTTTTATTATGTTTTTTAATGATGGTGGATAGTCTATATTATTATTCACTGAAAATGCAACTCCATTAGCTTGGTTTTTTCCATGATATGGGTCTTGACCAATTATTACAATTTTTAAATCATTAAAGGGGGTTAAATTTAATGCCTCGAATCTTTTACTACTAGAGGGGTAAACTGTGTTTTTTTCTTCTTCTTTTCTTATAAAAGAAATGAGATTCTTAAAATACTTTTTTGAAAATTCTTTTTCAAGAACATCATACCAGTCAGCAGCTAAATTTATTTGATTTTTCGTCATTTTCTTGTTAACATCAAATATAAATAACTATAGACTTTATTTCTTTATTTTAAAAAACAAATAGTTTACTTTTGTAAAAAAAAATGAAAAAATTAGTCTTCATATTTTCTGTATTTTCAATTCTAGCTATTCTTAGCTCATGCAGTATGTATAAAGAGCCTTGTGAAGGAGTGGGTAGTATTGAAATCGAAACTGATCAAAAAGCATAATTGAAAATTGTCTGTAAAAGAAAGAAATAGAAAGCCTAAATGGCTAAAAGTTAAGCTGCCAACTGGCCAAGCTTATAAAAATGTTCGTGGTATTACAAAATCTCACAATCTGCACACAATTTGTGAAAGTGGGAATTGTCCAAATATGGGTGAATGTTGGGGAGCAGGAACTGCAACTTTTATGATTTTAGGGAACATTTGTACGCGTTCTTGTGGGTTTTGTAATGTTATGACAGGAAGACCCTTAGCCGTTGATATTCTTGAGCCTCTGAAAGTAGCCAGATCTGTAAAGCTTATGAATGTTAAGCATGCGGTAATAACTTCAGTGGATAGAGATGATTTGAAAGATGGGGGTGCAAGTATTTGGGTAGAAACAATTAATGCGATTAGAAAACAAAATCCAGTTACAACAATGGAAACTCTAATTCCTGATTTTAAAGGAAAATTAAAGGATATTCAACAAATCATTGATGCCAGGCCAGAAGTTGTTTCTCACAATTTAGAAACTGTTAGAAGTTTAACAAAGAAGGTTAGGATACAAGCAAAATATGACAGAAGTCTTGATACTTTAAGGTACTTGTATGAAGGAGGTATTAGAACAAAATCAGGTATTATGCTAGGTCTTGGAGAAACAGAATCTGAAGTAATAGAGTCTATGAAGGACTTGAGAAATGTTGGTGTAAAAATATTAACACTTGGTCAGTATTTACAGCCTTCAAAAAAACATTTACCTGTAATTGAATTTATTTCCCCTGATCAATTTGCTTATTTTAAAGAAGTTGGTCTTTCTCTTGGTTTTGAGCACGTTGAAAGTAGTCCTCTTGTGCGTTCATCTTATCATGCTGAGAAGCATATCAAATAATTTTAAATTTTACAACTAAATTCTTATTCTGAGCTTTAAAAATAATCAGATAATTGTTATATTTGTTATCTTATAATTTAATAACATTTTAACATGAAAATAAAATCTCTACTTTTTATATTTATTTTTTCATTCTCTATCACTGCATTACATTCTCAAAATAATAATCATAATTGTGGATCGCATGAAGGCTATTTAGATGAGCAAAAGCAAAAATATCCAAACTTCTATAAAAGTATAGAGAGCAAGAATCTTCAGCTTGAAGATCAAAAATCAAAGTTGTTAAGTGAAATTAATCCTAATGCTAAATCAACTGATAAGAAAATAATTCCAGTAGTTGTTCATGTTATTCATAATTTTGGAAGTGAAAATGTTACTGATGCTCAAGTTAATGATGCTATAAGAATCTTAAATGATAATATTAACGGTCAAGATGCTGCATTTACGAGTAGAACTCCTGATGTTTTCGCGGCTGTTGTTGGTAAACCAAACCTAGAATTTAGACTTGCGACATTAGACCCTATGGGTAACCCTACTTCTGGAATCAACAGAATTCAATCAGAAATGACTCAAGTTCCTAACCCTAGAGATCAAGTGAAGGCATTAAGTTATTGGAACTCTTATCAATATTTTAACATTTGGGTTGTAAAGTCTCTGCCTGCTGAAAGTAATGGAGGAACATTATTAGGATATGCTCAATTTCCATTTGGTGGTAGTATGTCAACAGACGGAGTTGCTCTTATAGCTAGTCAATTCGCAAGCACTTCTTCATCTACTTTAACTCATGAAGTTGGACATTGGTTGGGATTACGTCATGTTTGGGGTGATGCAGTTTGTGGTGACGATCAAGTTGCAGATACTCCACCACAAAGATATTCAAATGGTTTTGGAGATAATCCGGGTCCATTACCTACTACAAATTCATTTCCGTACCATGTTGGTTTACAAAATCAGGGTTGTATAGCAGATTCTTTAAACTGGGCAGGCGAAATGTTTATGAATTATATGGATTATACATCTGATCAATATTGTACTATGTTTAGTCAAGGTCAAGCAGATGTTTTTGATGTAACATTAGATGGTGAAGAAGGTGGTTTAGGATATAGAGAATACATGTGGCAAGATGAAAATCTAATTGCTACTGGAACTATGGAAGGTGCTATTCCACCAGCTTGTAATAAGCAAGCTGATTTTCAAGAAGGATTTGGAAATTCTTCAATATGCTTAGGCGAAGAAGCTTGGTTTAAATCAAATAAATCTATGTTTGGATCTAGTATTACTTCTGTACTTTGGGATTTAGGAGATGGAAATACAAGTACAGTAGATAATAATTATTTACATGATTATACTCAAGCTGGAGTCTATGATGTTTCATTAACTATTAATTACGATGAAGTTACAGAGGTTTCTTCAGATAACTTATCTTCTTTAGATTTAAGTAGTGCATCTTCGTATGATTCTACAGTAGTTTCACTCATTGCTCAAGGAACTCAGGCTGAACTAAATGGTATGAACGCTACAAATATTACTACTCATAATATTGATAGTTTAGGGGTATATTTTGGTCTTGATGGTACTACTTTTTACAGAGGCTATGTTTCAAAAAAAATATACACAGCATACTATAACAACACTTGTACTTCAACTAAGGTTAAGGAAGGGTTTATTGCTGTTAATCCTACAACAGCTACAAATTCTGCATCATCATATAATTACAGTTTTGATAACGCAAATGACATTGTTGATAGCTGGAGAGTTGTAAGTGCAAATGATGATCCAAGTCAATGGTCATTCAACACTAGTGCGTTAACTTCTTGGGAATGGTTTGAAGGAAATGATAATACATCTTCATGCGTTATGATGTCTTCCAAAGATGGATCAAGCAATACTGTTGAAAATTTAATTTCTCCATCATATAATTTGAGTTCATATTCATCGCCTGCTTTAAAATTTAAATATACGGGAGCTGCAGTTAATACTTTTCCTGAAAATGAGGTTAATGTTTATTATACTACCGATTGTGGAAATAATTGGGCTTTTTTAGGTAGACTTACAAATTTACATGTAGCTAGAGCAGGATTGTACACAACAAACTATGCTCCAAATGGAGACTGGCAGGATACTGTTATGACTAAAAATGCTCTTAAGAATGATAATATCCAATTTAAGTTTGAGTATTCAAATAGTAGTGCTAGTAATAATTTTTACCTTGATGATATTGAAATTGGAGAGGAGGCAGATTTAATGAAACAAAATGTAGAGCCTCTTACAAGAGTTGCTATTTTCCCAAACCCATCTGTTGGAGATGTAAATGTTATAATTTCAGGTGTAAAGGACAGAACGATTAATATTACGCTTTTAGATATTCTTGGAAAAGAAGTTAAAGATGTTTTTTCTGGTCAAGTTATGCAAGATAATTTACAGCTAGTACCAAATCTAAGTTCCTTAGATAAAGGAATATATTTTATAAGTGTCAGTGAAGGAAACACTGTAATCAGTACAGAAAAAATTATTTTGAATAAATAATTAATAACTATATGATTTATAAAAGAGCACCAATTTATATTGGTGCTTTTTTTATGCATAGCATAGTACTTAATTTATACAAACTTATGTTTGTGAAATAAAAAGGCTATTTCTTTTATCATTTACACTAATATTTATGCATTTTCCGGCTTTTAGCTATGCTTCATTTCCAATTCTTAGTGATACTACTCAAATACAAAAAGAAACTTTAGAAGAGTATCAAATAAGGATTAAAAAACAAGATGTTCTTACAAATAAGAATAGTGAAATTTATGAGGACAGTAAAACTCTTAAGAAATCTAAATCTATATTTCAAAAAGTTCTTTTAATCATTTTTGTATTATTTTTATTATTTATACTCTTGATATTAGTTGCAATAGCTAATTTAGATTTATCTAATTTTGTAAGGTTGGGTACAGCATCTTGATCATTGCCTCAACTATTATTAATTATATCTGCTTAAATAAAACAGTACATTAAATAATCTGACTTTAATTTAGATGGTCTTTAGCTCTAAATTTTTATCTGATAAAACAGCGTAACTGTAATGATGAATCCAATCTCCAAGGTTTACATAATTAGCTCTTTCATCAATTTTAACTTCCATTGGAATATGGCGATGACCAAATACATAATAATCAACTGGATTATTTTTTTGTTGCTCTTTACAATACTCAACTAATATTTCTTTTTCTTCACTTGTAGGATTTTCTTGTTTTTTTCTACTTTTATTTGACCAAGCTTGCCCAAGTCCAAGTCCAAAATTTGGATGTAATCTTGAAAAAAACCACCTACATATATTTGAAGTAAATAATGATTTAAGTATTTTGTATTTATAATCACCCTTACCAAGACCATCTCCGTGTCCTATAAAGATTAGTTGATTATTTTCTTCAAAAATAAATTCTTTAAAGTGTACTTTAAGTCCTATTTCTTTCTCTAAATAATCACGCATCCACATATCATGATTACCTACCAAAAAGTTGATTTGAATTCCTTTATCAACTAAATCTGCTAGTTTTGCTAAAAGCCTAACAAATCCTTTTGGAACAACTTTCTCATATTCAAACCAGAAATCAAAAATATCACCAAGAAGATAAATTTTCTTAGCATCTATTTCTATTTCATTAAGCCAAGAGATAATTTTTTTCTCTCTTTTTAAGCTTTCTTCTGAGTTTGGAGACCCCAAATGAAAATCAGATGCAAAATATATTTTTTCTTTTTTCAAAATAGTTAGTCCAATTTTTTTCTAATAAGTTCATTTGTAATTCGTGGGTCTGCTTTTCCTTTTGATAATTTCATAACCTCTCCAACAAATAGACCAATTAATCCTTTTTTTCCAGATTGATATTCTTTAACTTTCTCAGGATACTTTTTAATAACTTCATCTATTAAATCTGTTAATTTATCAGCATTACTTTCTTGTATCCAATTATTATCAATTGCTATTTGCTCGGCACTTAAACTAGAATTAAGTAGAACAGGAAATATCTTGGATGTAGCAACAGAGTTACTAATTTTATTTTCATCAATCAATTTAATTAGTTCAGCAATTCGATCAGCTTTTAAATTGATTTCATCAATAGATTTTGCATTCTCATTTAAATATGATTTAATTACACCGTTCACAAGATTAGCTGCAGTCTTAAAGTTTAGTGTGTGTTTACACAATTCATTAAAATATAATGCGGTTTTTTTATCTTCAACTATAATGTTTGCATCATAGTACGATAGCTTATATTCTTTTGTAAATTTTTCAAGCAATTCTTTTGGTAGTGGAGGTAAAGAATTTTTGACTTTATTAATATATTCTTGAGTTACAATTATTGGTTGTAAATCAGGCTCTGGAAAGTATCTGTAGTCATTAGCTTCTTCTTTGTGCCTTTGTGATAATGTTTCTCCACTAGCAGCATTAAATCCTCTTGTTTCATGAACGATTTCTTCACCATTTTCAAGTAATTGAATTTGTCTTTTAATTTCAAAGTCAATGGCATTTTTTACATTTCTTGAAGAGTTCATATTTTTAACTTCAACTTTTGTTCCAAATTTTTCTACTCCTTTTAATCTAACAGAAATATTAGCATCACATCTCAAACTTCCTTCTTCCATATTCCCATCACAAATTTCTAGATATCTTACAAGTTTTCTTACCTCATTAAGGTATTGATATGCTTCATCAGAAGATCTGATTTCTGGCTCTGAAACAATTTCAACCAAAGGAACTCCAGCTCTGTTTAGATCAACTAAACTGTGAAAAGGATCAAGATCATGGATGCTTTTTCCAGCATCTTCTTCCATGTGTATACGAGTAATATTTATTTTTTTGGGCTTTTCATTTTTATCAGATATTTCAATATAGCCACCACTGCAAATAGGAGTTTTATCTTGAGTTATTTGATATCCTTTTGGAAGATCAGCATAAAAATAATTTTTTCTTGCGTATTCATTTCTTTCTCTAATTTGAGCACTAACAGCAACACCCAATTTAACAGCGTATTCAACAACTTTTTGGTTACTTACTGGAAGTGTTCCTGGGTGTCCAAGAGTTATTACTGAGGTTTTTGTGTTTGGTTGTGCACCATATATATTTTCATCATTGGAATATGCTTTAGTTTTAGTTTTTAACTGAGCATGTACTTCCAAACCAATTACAGCTTCATATTTATTAGTCATCTTCATGTTTAATTGAAAATAATTTTTTCTGAGGCAATTAATTTGTCTTTTTTGTAAAAATTAAAAAAGTAAAAACCATTTCTAATATTTCTTTTTTCAAAGGTATTGATATCCTGACTTAATCTTTCAGTTCTAACTTTTCTACCAAAAACATCCATAATCTCAACTTTAGTAGCTTTAATATTATTAATAGTAAATGAAGAATTTATTGGATTAGGGTATATTCGAGCTTTTGAATTTTGTTCACTAATTGAAGTTGAAGCGGATAATTCAAACACGTATAATCCTGATTGCATATCCGAAACAAGAATATTACCAGAGTTTAAATAAGGATATACTCCCCAAGCACCCCTATAAGAAATATGGTTATTTGGAAGATAAGTATCGTATGAATTGACTTGAATAGGGTTTGATGGATTACTAATATCAAATACTCTTAATCCATCATGATAATACGCAATGTATAAAAGATTATCTTTAATTATTCCATTATGTGCCATAGAATTTGGGTCAACTCCAGAACTGAATGTTGCTAGTACACTAATATTTGAATAATCACTTACATCTAATATTTTGACATCATATCCATGATTTTCATCTTGCATTGCATAGATATTTCCATCATCAGATAGCCATCCAGAGTGATTGTATCCAGCATCAGGATAAGATGTAAAAGAAGCAAGTTCAACTGGTGAATCAGAAGTGGAATTTACCATTGAATAGTCCATTATTCTTAATCCATCATTTCCACAATTAAGAAATGCAGTGTCGTTTTTTACATATGCATCATGAACATGACCAACATCATTGTATGTGTTAATTAATATAGGATTGTCTGGATTGCTTAGATCAAATACTTCCATTGCCTCTCCAGTAGCACAGGCATATAATTTTGTAGTAGCTGTGTCAATAAAAATATTATGAACTTTATTGAGCAAGTTATTTGAGTCATAAACTGTATTTACTGAATTTGGCAAGTTTGAAATATCTACAATCTGTAGAGTAGATACAGATCCTTCGTCACAAACGATATATAAATACCCATTGTGGTCGTGGTAGTCTCTATGAATAACTCCAGGGCCTGTATATGCCCCCGCAACAAATGCAATTTCAATACTGTTTTGTGGATTTGTCACATCAAAAAAGTGAGTTCCTGCTGTTGAGCCAATAATTGCAATTTCACTTCCATTTATATTTAAACCCCAAATTTCATTATAAGTATTGTTATATGCGCTAGACCCAACAAGAGATGTGTCTTCCCAATGAAAAAGGAGATTGGTGTTCTGCTGACTGTATAAATCAATTCTAAAAAAGAAAATGATTAAAAATAAGATAGAAACTTTTTTCATGTAATTATATTTTTGAAATTAGTTCAGTTATAAGTTTTGTTAGAATAGGTTGAGTTTTTTCAGCAACATTTTGAACATCTTCATGAGTGACAACTTGAATTTTACCAGGTACTCCTAAGTCTGTAATAACTGAAATTGCAAAACAATTCATGCCTGCATGTCTTGCAGCAATAACTTCTGGAACTGTAGACATTCCTACCGTATCTCCACCAATAATTCTGAAGTATTTGTATTCAGCTGGAGTTTCTAGGGTTGGTCCAGTTACACCTACATAAGTACCCTTTTGAATCTTTATATTATTTTCACTAGCTATCTTTTCTACAATAGAAAGCATCTTCTTACTATATGGCTGACTCATATCAGGAAATCGAGGGCCAAGTTCTTCAAGATTTTTACCAATTAATGGGTTTGGAATAAGATTAATATGATCGTCAATAAGCATTAAGTCTCCAATTTCAAAAGATGGATTTACACCACCACTTGCATTAGAGATTAAAAGATTTTCAACGCCAAGGTATTTCATTACTCTAACAGGAAAAACAACTTTTTGCATGTCGTAGCCTTCGTAATAATGAAATCTTCCCTGCATTACAATTACTTCCTTCCCATTTATAAATCCAAATATTAGTTTTCCGCTATGACCTTCCACAGTAGAAACTGGAAAATTTGGTATTTCATCATAAGAAAAAGAAAATTTAATATCAATTTCATCGACAAGACCTCCCAGACCTGTTCCAAGAACAACTCCAATTTTAGGATTAAAATCTGTATTAGTTTTTAAAAACTCTGCAGTTTTTTTAATTTCCATCAACATATCCAATTATTTTTTTATTAAATTCTCCCTGGTCTAACATCACTATTTCAATAGGTAAAAATACAACTTCCATATTTTTAAAGTCCTCTTTAAACTGAACTAATTTTACACTATCTTTTTCGGTTGTTAAGATAATTTTTTTTGTGCTTTTAATTGAATCACAATAAGATAATATGTTTTTTATATCTTCTTTGCTATAATTATGGTGATCTTTAAATTTGAAATGTTTAATAATGCTACTCTGTGTTTTTATATACTTTTCAAAAGAAACTGTATTTGCAATTCCAGAAATTAAGACAATATTACATCCAGCAATATCAAAGACTTCATTATTAAAGATATTTCTTGGTTCTAAGTATTTTATGCTAGAGAAACTTAGTTTAGCCTGAGATATTTTTGAGATTTCGTTTTTTATACTTTTTATTTCACTACTTTCAAGATCATTTTCTATGTTAGTTGTTACTATGTAATCAGCTCTTTTACTTTGTTTTTTATTTTCTCTTAAGTGCCCATATGGAAGTAGATTATCTTTATAGAAGGGTTTATGGTAACTTGTAAGTAATATGCTAAGGCCTGCTTTTACCCATCTGTGTTGAAAGCCATCATCTAATAAAATTACTTCAACATCGTGATAGTTTTTGATTATGTAATTAATTGCTTGAATTCTATTGGCTCCAACAACAACTAATGCATTTGGATTTTTTCTTTTTAACATTAAGGGTTCATCCCCAACCATTTTGAAATCACTATCTATTTCAACATTGTAAAGGTTTTTTGATTTTCTTTTGTAACCTCTACTGATTATTGCAACTTTTTTGTTGGCTAAAACTTTAAAAATATAATCAGTATGTGGTGTTTTTCCACTTCCACCGGCATTTAGATTTCCAATACAAATTATTGGAATAGAAAATGATTTTGTTTTAAAGATGCCAACGTCAAAAAGAAGATTTCTTAAAGATGATATTAACCCATAAATTATTGAAAACAAAAAAAGTAAAATTTTCATATCACAAAGATAGGATTTTAGATGTTAGTATATTTATGAAGTTTATTACTTTTGGAATATGAAAATACATGAAATTACTGATTATTTAGAAGAGATAGCGCCTTTACATTATCAAGAAAGTTATGATAATTCTGGCTTATTAGTTGGCGATTTCAATTCAAAAGTCAAAGGAGCTCTAATATCTTTAGATTGTACAGAGAGTGTTGTTGATGAAGCAATATCTTTAGGCATTAATTTAGTTATTTCTCACCATCCAATAATTTTTAGTTCTCTAAACAAAATTAATGGGAGAAACTATGTTGAAAGAGTTATTATAAAAGCTATAAAAAATGATATTGCTATTTATGCAATTCATACAAATCTTGATAATGTATTTGAAGGGGTAAATAATAAAATTGCTGAAAAATTAGGTTTAATTAATTGTAAGATTTTATTGCCTAAAAGCAAACAGATTAAACAGCTTGTTGTTTATTGCCCACTTACGCATAGTTTAGCTTTAAAGGAAGCATTACTTGAAAATGGGGCCGGCTCATTTAGAAATTATGATAATTGTAGTTTTTCAGTTAGAGGTAAGGGAACTTTTAGACCAAAAAAAGGTAGCTCTCCATTTTTAGGTAATCTTGGAGAGTTAGAGCAAGTCGATGAAGAAAGATTAGAGTTTTTTTTTAATAATGAGGACGAAAATCGTCTTTTAGGTGTAATGCATCAAAATCACCCATATGAGCAAGTAGCTTTTCAGGTTTATTCATTGGATAACATCAGTTCAGAAATAGGTAGTGGAATGATTGGTGAGTTGCAAAAAGAAATTGAACCGAAAGAATATTTAGATTTACTTAAGAGTAAGATGTCAACAGAATGTATTCGTCATACTAAACTAATAAATAAGAAAATTAAAAAAATTGCTATTTGTGGAGGAAGTGGTAGTTTTTTGCTAGAAGAGGCAAAAAAACAAAATGCTGATCTTTTTGTTTCTAGTGATTTTAAATATCATGAATTTTTTGATGCAGAAGATAAAATTATAATTGCTGATATTGGACATTTTGAGAGTGAGCAGTTTACAAAGGATTTAATTTATGATTTGCTTAGCAAAAAATTTACTAAGTTTGCCGTCCAATTATCTAATGTAAACACGAATCCTATAAATTACCTATAATATGGCAAAGAAAAAAGCTACAATAACAGTTGAAGACCGTTTAAAGGCACTATATCAGCTACAAATGATAGATTCAGAAGTAGATAAAATTCGAATTGTAAGAGGTGAATTACCTCTTGAAATAGAAGACCTTGAAGACTTATTAGCTGGGATGCAAACACGTTTAGAAAAGTTAAATTCTGAACTTGACGCTGTAAATCATGAAATTTTGTCTAAGAAAAATGCTAATTTAGATGCTGAAGCTTTAGTCAAAAAGTATGAAAAGCAACTCAAGAATATTAAGAATAACAGAGAGTTTTCTTCTTTAACCAAAGAGTTAGAGTATAAGACCTTAGAAATTCAACTTAATGAGAAACAAATAGGAGAGTTACAAGCAAAGACGCTACATAAAGATGAGGTAATTAGTGAAGTACAGGCTCAGGTAACTGATAGAGAAGAAGAATTGTCTGTAAAAAACAAAGAACTTGCTGCTATTATCAAAGAAACAGAAAAAGAGGAGAAGGCGCTACTAAAGAAGTCAGAAAAAGCTCAAGAAGTAATTGAAGAGAGAATTTTAAAGGCTTATACTAGAATTAGAAGTAAGGTTGTTAATGGATTAGCAGTTGTTTCAGTAGATAGAAACGCATGTGGTGGTTGTTTTAATCAGATCCCTCCACAACGACAATTAGATATACAAATGCATAAGAAAGTTATCGTTTGTGAACACTGTGGGAGAATACTTGTTGATTCAAATATTCTAGAGTCATAGACTAATAACTTAACGATTAAAAAGGGATTTCATATTTTTGAAATCCCTTTTTTATTATATGAGAATTTTTGCATATCTATTTATTTATTTTTCCTTTTTAAATACGGCAAATGCTGAATTTGATTTGAATTCTAATATGTCAAATGCATATTCTTATTGTATTGATTTGAATTTTTCGAAGGCAGAATATTTTTTAGAAATGGAAAAAAATATAAATCCAGAAAATGGGTTTATTTACTTAAATGAAAATTACATAGACTTTTTAAAAATTATAATAACCGAAGATCAATCCTATTTTGAACAACAAAAAACCTTTAAAAACGAACGCATAAAAAAAATTAGAAGAAATGACAAAGATTCTCCTTTTTATCTATTCTCTCAAGCAGAAATATATATTCAATGGGCTTTTGTGCGAATTAAATTTAAGGAGTATTTTTTAGCTGCATACGAGTTACAAAAAGCCTATAATCTTTTAAAGAAAAATGATGAATTATTTCCTGATTTCATTTTGAATAAAAAGAATATTGGTGTTTTAAAAATCTTATTAGGTTCTATTCCTGATGAATATAATTGGATTCTCAATGTTATTGGATTAGAAGGAAGTATTAATAGAGGATTTGATGACTTATATTCAGTTTTAAATTATACTGAAAATTTTGAGAAATATAATATCTATGAAGATGAGGTGATATTTTATTTGTCATTTTTAGAAATGAATATGCGTAATATAAAACAGTCTAGATTAAGTTTATTGAATAAAATAGAAGATTGTTGTCTCTCTAGTGATTTATTAGTTTTTTGTGCTGCAAGATTATCTAATAAAATGGGAGATAATCAACGAACTTTAAAGATTTTAGAGCAGGTAAAACCCTCAAATAATAAGATAAACTTCTACTATTTAGATTATTTATACGCCATGTCTAAATTATATCAACTAAATTTTGAAGAAGCTGAAAATTCATTTTTAAGATTTGTAAGTAATTTTAAGGGGGATAATTATATAAAATCTGCCTACCATAAACTATCCATAATCTCCTTTTTAACGGACTCAATAGACAAGAGAGATTTTTATCAAAATAAAACTTTGGAATTAGGCCAAAGTTTTATTGAAGAAGATAAGTATTCAGAAAACCAGGTGAAAAAGAGAAATATAGATGATAAAGATTTGATAATGGCTAGATTTTTGTTTGATGGGGGATATTACCAAAGATCACTAAATATTTTAGAATCCATCAATCAATCAGTTTTGAAGGACCATAATCTTGCTGAGTATTATTACAGAATTGCTAGATTATATCAAAAGTTAAATTATTCAAGAAGTGATATCCTTGATGCTTTTTATCAGCTCCTTGATTTAGAGAACTCATATAATTTGTATTATTTTCCTATGTCTAATTTACAAATTGCGTTAGAGTATGAAAAAGAAGAAAATGCTAAAGCTGCTTTAATTTATTTTCAAAAAACATTAAAATATGATGCTTTTGATTATGAAACTGGAATAAAGAAAAGTGCAAAAGCAGGTCTAAACAGATTACGCAATAATTAATATCTTAACCCTAATGTAATAACTACATTGTGATTTGTATAAACTAGGTCTGTTGAATTTATGAATTCGCTATTATACATTTGGTAATTATCTGAACGCTGGGATAAAATATATGCTAAATCAAAGTAATAACTTCCATAATTAACTCCTGTTCCAAATGAAAAGTTTTCGCTTAATATCTCCTCATTTTCTAATAATGGGCTTGAGTTACGAATATATCCAGCTCTAAAGCTGTAAGTATCCATTTTATATTCAACACCTAGCCTAATATTTTCAGTTTTTCCATAATTACTTTCAATATTATTATTTTCATTATAAAATATTTCAGTGCCATCATCATTTCGTAAATTATTAGCACGTAATTTAGATGTTGAATAGTCAATGATTTCATAATCTGCACTTAAGAGGATTCGATTATCAATATTAGCAGAGATACTAGCAATAGCTTTCCAGGGAGTAGTTAATTCGTATTCGAAATAATTAATTGGTGAATATTCACGATAGCTGGTGTCTGTGAAATTTGCTTGAGTAATTGTTCTAAATTCTTCTTGAATATTAAAAACAGTTGGAGTGTGTAATGCTCCACCAATTTTAATATTGTCATTTAATCTATATATTCCACCTAATTTTAAATTAAGACCTTCACCGTTAGCATAGAGGTTTTGCATATATTCAAATGATCCAAGATTATTTATAGTGTCAGAAAATATATCTTCTCTATGATTAATTACTTCTGAATATTCAAATGTTGGAATTCCAATAGTTGCACCTAGATATAGCTTCTCTTCAAAAGATGTTCCCAAGGATAATACAAATTCATGCATATCTCCATTTGAATTAAATTGATGTGTTTGTCTTTTTAAACCATTACTCATCACATGAGAAATATAATTTCCATTATCAAAAAGATACTGATTTAAAGATGTATCAACTGAGTTGTTTTGAAGGTCAATAATATCTGTCCAGAATGCAGGAGATCCAAAAAAAACATCAAGTTCGTTAATTGTATTTCCTTGAGCCACAGAAAGAAGGTTGTCTGCTAAAGAAGATGTATTGTTGAGAGTATTGATGTAAATGTTTTTGTCGTAATTGGCTAATTGATTTGCTCCAATTCCAAAATTTATTCTTTTCCAGTTGTTATTGCCTTTGGGGTTAGAAAAGATAAAGCCAAAATTAACGATACTTCCGTTGGATATGTTCTCATCAAATTTTTCAGTATAGGTAATATCATCCAACAAAATAATTTTATTGTTGTAGGAAGTAGTATTGTTTAATGTGAAAGATGGTGAGAATGTGATTTCAGTGAATTGATACATTCCAATTCCTGCAGGATTATAGCTAAGACAAGAAAAATCTCCTCCAAGTGCGCCAAAGGCACCTCCCAGTGAAGTTGCTTTAGCAGTTCCAAACATATTTTGTTGGGAGTATCTTAATGCGTCAAACTCATTTTGAGCATTTGAAAAAAATGTGAAGAAACTAAATGTTAATAGGATGATTTTAAATTTCATATTTATTTTCTTTTTGGGCTTCTACTTTTTGTTCTTGTTCCTGAAGGTCTAGATCCAGATGATCGAAAATTAGAACGATTGTTTGATTTATATGTATTCTTAGATTTATAAGTTTTTTGTTTTGTATAGTTAGATCTTTCTCTTGATCCTTTTTCTTTTTTATTACTGTTGTTTTTTAACGTATTATTTAAAATGTTATTAATAGAACTTGATCTATTGTTTGTCGTCTTAGTTGTTTTGTAGGTTTTGCTATTTGTAACATTAGAATTTGGGAATTTCCAATGGCCTCTAGTTTTAACATTTGTTTTAATTAGATTTCTATTATTTGAATTTAAATTTCCCCTAGGACCATATGTATAATTGTTGTTGTTTGTATTGTTAGAGTAGAAATTATTATGATTATGAAAGCCATGGTTACCATAATGACCATGATGACCATAGTTATTCCAAGAGTAATAGTTGTAATGGAAAGGAGAATAATAGCTGTAGAATGGAGAGAATGAATAATATGGATAATCCCATCCATATCCAGAATATATGCTAGATCCCCAGTAAAATGGGTCTGGGTTATACCAATAATAATCGGTATAAAAACCGGAGTAGAAGCCGTAATTCAACATCATTGGCCTGTGAAATCTTCTTATTCTTGACGAATATGAAAAATCATAATAATCATCTGATTGATAATATTCTTCATTATTGGTTGCTGTGTCAACTAAATTTATGTCTTCTTCCTGGTATGCATCATTTATTCTTTCTACAGAACTGAAATCATCACTTGAAAGGTAATTAGGGTCTGAGAAAAAGACTTGATTTGTAGAGATACAAGAAGATAAAAAGAATATAAAAAAGTAAATGATATATGAATTTTTCATAAGTATATTTTAATTTTAATTATCTGTTTTACAGCTTTAAATTAATTAGTTTTGTATGTTTGAACTATAACGCTATAGTTCTAACAAAATTACATTATTTAATATAAAATGTCAAAAAAGATAACCCCTAGATCACAAGATTATTCTTTATGGTATAACGATATTGTTCAGCATGCTGATTTAGCAGAAAACTCTGGCGTAAGAGGGTGTATGGTCATTAAACCTTATGGATATGCCATTTGGGAGAAAATGCAAGCAGAATTAGATAAAAAGTTTAAGCAAACTGGGCACGTAAATGCTTATTTCCCATTATTTATTCCAAAATCCTATTTTAGTAAAGAAGCAGATCATGTTGATGGATTTGCTAAAGAGTGTGCTGTTGTGACTCACTACAGACTAAAAAATTCTGAAGACGGAAAGGGAATTGTAGTAGATGAAGAAGCTAAGTTAGAAGAAGAACTAATTGTTAGGCCAACATCAGAAACAATAATTTGGGATACTTATAGAAAATGGATTCAATCTTATCGTGATTTACCTTTATTAGTTAATCAATGGGCAAATGTTGTAAGATGGGAGATGAGAACACGTCTTTTTTTAAGGACAGCAGAGTTTTTATGGCAAGAAGGCCATACTGCTCATGCAACCAAAGAAGAGGCTTTAGAAGAGACCGATAAAATTATAAATTTATATTCTGATTTTGCTCAAGATTTTATGGCTATGCCTGTAGTTATTGGCGCAAAATCTGAAAATGAAAGATTTGCTGGTGCACTTGAAACCTATACTATAGAGGCGCTAATGCAAGATGGAAAAGCATTACAGGCTGGAACATCTCACTTTTTAGGTCAAAATTTTGCAAAGGCCTTTGATGTTAAGTTTGCTACAAAAGAAGGAACTCAAGAATACGTTTGGGCAACATCCTGGGGAGTTTCTACTAGGCTAATGGGAGCACTTGTTATGACTCATTCTGATGATAAGGGTCTTGTGTTACCACCAAAGCTTGCCCCTTTCCAAGTTGTAATTGTTCCAATTTATAGAAACGATGAGCAGCTAGAAAAAATTAAAGAAATCGTTTTAGAAATTAAATCCTCTTTAGAGCATAGAAATATTTCTGTTAAGTTTGATGATAGAGATACACACAAACCAGGTTGGAAATTTGCTGAATATGAACTCAAAGGAGTTCCTGTAAGATTAGCAATTGGAATGAGAGATGTTGAAAATGGAACTGTTGAAGTTGCCAGAAGGGATACTTTAGAAAAAGAGACCCTGAAAGTTGAAAATATTGATGTAAAGGTTGAGAATCTATTACATAAAATTCAAAAGAATTTATTTGATAAAGCAAATGATTTTAGAGAAGAAAATACATTTAAGGCAGATTCCTATGAAGAGTTTAAAGAATTGATAGAAAAAGGTGGTTTTGTTTATGCTCACTGGGACGGAACTAGTGAAACAGAAGAGATTATTAAAAATGATACTAAAGCTACCATAAGATGTATTCCAGAAAATTCTGAAATTAATGAAGGTAAGTGTATTTTATCAGGCAAAAAATCCAAGCAAAGAGTATTATTTGCTAAAGCTTATTAATAATGAAAAATGAAGCAGAAATTCTAAAACTTTTAAAAGAAAAGTCAGCAACAAAGCAATTAATCTATAGAAATACTAAAGAAGTTTTTGATGATTTGGTAGTTTCTTTAAAGTCAAAGGAAAAATCATTAACCAGTTTATTAAAAAATGAAGTGGAGAATGTTGAATTAGAGTTTAAATCAAATGGCCTATTTGATGTTCAGCTTAAATTTGCAGGTGATACCCTTCTTTTTCACATGCATTCTAATATCTTTGATTTTCCTCCTACGCATGAAATTTTCAAGTCAAAATACATTAATTCAGATAAGACAAGAAGTTTTTGTGGTGTAATTAATATTTATAATTTTCTGTCCGATTCATTAAAGTATAACCGCTTAAATGATGAAGGAGTTTTAATAGGCAGAATTTTTATAAATAAAGAAAAGAAATTTTTTGTTGAAGGAGACGAGGATTTGGGCTCTTTATTCAAAGAATTTTCTAAAAAAGAAATTAATAGTGAATCATTAGAAGAAATTATAAATGCATGTATGATTTTTACCTTAAATTTTGATTTGTGTTCTCCTAATTTTAATGATGTGAGATTAGTTTCTGTGCATCATTTATTAACAATGAGTATGAATCAAAAAATTAAAACATCAAAAAGGTTGGGATACCAGCTTTCTAATCATGAGAAATAATTATTTATTATTTGCTAGTTTTTAAAAAAAGTATAAATTTGCAGCCTTGATTGAGAATCATTATGGCCCGGTCGTCTAGTGGTTAGGACGCCAGGTTTTCATCCTGGTAACCGGGGTTCGATTCCCCGTCGGGCTACAAAAAATAAAAAATATGGCAAATCATGCTTCAGCGTTAAAAAGAATTAGACAAACTGCAACTAGAAGATTGTTGAATAAGTATAAACACAAAACAACTAGAAATGCAATTAGAGAATTACAAGCTTTAAAGGATAAAAAAGCAGCTTCTGCTTTACTTCCAAAGGTTGTTGGAATGTTAGATAAGTTAAGTAAGACTAATATTATCCATAAAAATAAGGCTGCTAATCTTAAGTCAAAATTAACAAAACATGTAAATTCTTTAGTAAAAGCAAAATCAGCCAAAGCCGCTCCAAAAGCTAAATAATTTTTCTCAACACAATTAAAAAAAGGCTTATCATTTTTGATAAGCCTTTTTTGTATACTTTTAATTTATGAATAACATTTCGGATGTATTTTTTGATTTAGATAGAACATTATGGGACTTTGATTATAATGCTCATAAAACTCTTATTGATATTTATAAAGACTTTAATCTCAAAGAATTTAATATTGATGTAGAACAATTTATAGATCGATATACATTTCATAATGAGCATTTATGGTCTTTGTACAGAGATAATAAAATTTCAAAAAGTCTTTTAAGGTCAGAAAGATTTGGATTAACATTAAATGAGTTTTCGGTTGATGACAATGATTTAGCTGTTAAAATAGGGGATGAGTATATTAAAAAATGTCCCTTGCAGACTACTCTTTTTCCATATGCAGTTGAAATATTGAATTATCTAAAAACTAAATATAAGCTTCATATTATTACTAACGGTTTTGATGAAGTTCAACATATTAAGTTAGAAGCATCTGGATTAACACATTTTTTTAGTGAAATAGTAACTTCAGAAAAAGTAGATGTTAAGAAGCCAGATCCTAAAATATTTAATTATGCTTTAACAAAAGCTAAAACAACCTCTGTGAAAAGTATAATGATTGGAGATGATTTGCCAGTGGATATATTAGGAGCTAAACAAGTTGGTATGTCTCAAATTTATTTTAATCCTGATAAAAAGAATCATAATGAAAAAATTGATTATGAAATTTCTAGTCTAGATCAAATAAAAGAAATTTTGTAATTATTTGGTTACTTCAATAAGTGGTTTGCCTGTACAGCCATTTGGAAAAGATATTTCTAATAATGAGCTTATTGTAGGAGCAATATCTTTGATGTTAGCAAGATTTGTTGTTTCCCCTTTAGAAATTTTATGTCCCCAGAAAATTAATGGAACATGTGTATCATAACTGTGTGAAGATCCGTGAGTCGTCCCTCCCTTTTCCCAGCTTTTTCCAATCCATCCAGGCTGAAGTTCAACAATAACATCGCCAGACCTCTTATGGTTAAATCCTTGTTGAATTTTAGCGTGTGTAGAATGATTGTATTGGTAATTATGTAATTGATGAGCAGTATATGTATTTTTCACTCCTTTTTGTTTTAATAGAAAAGCACTACATATTTCAGGTATCAGTCTTAGAGTTTCAGCACCCAAATTTTCCTCAATATAATCATGATTAAGAAATAATTGATTATTAGAGTAGTTTAGAATTAAATCTTTAGCTAAAAAATCATTTGCTGGCCAATTTAATTGATCTCTTAGATGTGTCGTTAGTTCATCAATCATTTCAGAATTAGAAAAATATCCTGAAGGAATATTAAATTGCATTAACTTACTTGGTTCTGAAGCAACTCCATGGTCTGCAGTTAAAAATACAATTGCATTTTCTTTGCCAATTTTAGTGTTTATATAATTTAAAAGCTTTGCAATATCTTTATCTAAACGCTTATATGTATCTAAGATTTCAAATGAGTGAGGGCCATATCGATGACCAATATAATCCGTAGATGAAAAACTAATTGTTAGAAGATCTGTAGTGTTTTCTCCAAGATTTTCGTTCTTTAAAATTTCTAAAGCTAAGTCTGCTAAAATTGTATTTCCATAAGGCGTGCTTTTTATTATTCCATATCCTTTTAAATCTATTAAGGAATCTAAATTATGAGAAAATTTGTTTTTAAAAAACCATTCTGATTCAATATAACTAGAAGTTGGTTTTTGATTTTGATATTCAATTAGCCAATTAGGTAGATTTTCCATATAAAAACTACTACTAATCCAATCTCCGTGCCCATCCATCCAATAAGCAGCATCTGCTGAGTGGCCTGCAGAAAGTATTGCACCCCTGTCTTTTAATGAAACTCCAATAACTTTTGATTTAGGATTGAATAATTGTATCTCGTCTCCAATTGTAGATGTTAGCATATGATGAGGTGACATTTTACCGTCCTCAGAGCTGATGTCAATGGTATTTTGTTCACAATTACATATGGTATGCATATCTCCATTTCCAGCACAGTAAACACTTTTTTTTAAGTCTTTGTCATACCAATTGTTAGCAATAATTCCATGGTGAGCTGGAGTGGTTCCTGTAAAAATACTTGCGTGACCAGGGCCCGTGTATGTAGGCGCATAACTAAAATGAGTATTTTTAAAATAATAACCTTCCTTCACAAGTTTTTTGAATCCGTTATTACCAAAATCATTCCAAAACCTATCGATATAATCATACCGCATTTGATCAACGACAATACCTATAACTAATTTTGGTTTTTTTGCTTCAACATTAAAATATAAAACAACTGAAATTAAAATTAATAGTATTTTTTTCATTTTATTTTTTTTAATTGGAAAACTCCGATAGATAAAATTACAGCTACAAGCACATCATATATTGGTCTAACATTTGGCCAGCCAAAGTTCCAGATACAAACTAGCAGTAGCCAAAGAAACCATATTTTATTAAATTGTTTCACCTATTTTATGTTGTACAATTTTATATGATAACAAACTTACAACAATTGCCCAAAACATGCCACCTAAAATATCAAGTGGAAAGTGAACTCCAAGATAAATTCTGCTGTATCCTATAATTGTAGCTAAAGAAAACAAAAGAATAAATAATTTTCTTTTTTTAGTTAAAAGTCCTATGAAAAAAGCAATTGAGAACATGTTAGAAGCATGAGAAGAGATAAAACTGTAAAGCCCTCCACAGTTTGAAACTAGACGTATTTCATCTAATTGATGACATGGTCGTAATCTTTGAAATGTTTCTTTAAAAAAATGTACGCTTCCAAAATCAGAAAGGAAGATTAAAAAAATAATTGATAAAACAATCCACAAGAAATTGTTTTTAAATTTTTTGTAAAGTATAAATAGAATATAGATGTATAGGGGTATAAAAACATACTTATTGCTAAGTAAAATCATAGTTTTATCAAAACTAACCTCTCCGTTTAAATTGATTAATTTAAAAAGAAAGAGGTCAAGATTTAATAAAAACTCCATTAGAAATTTAATTGTGACCAAATTTTATCCTTGAGTTTAGATAGCCCTTTTTCTGCAATTGATGAGAAAAAGATATGTTCAATCTCTTTTGGTAGTGTTTTTTTGATCTCATTGGTTAACTCTTCATCTAACATATCACACTTACTAATTCCAAGAATTCTTTCTTTATCTAAAAGTTCTGGATTATATTTTTTTAGCTCATTAAGTAATATTTGATATTCTTGCTTAATGTCATCAGCATCTGCAGGTATTAAAAAAAGTAATGTTGAATTTCGTTCAATATGTCTTAAAAATCTTAAGCCCAACCCTTTTCCTTCTGCAGCTCCCTCAATAATACCAGGAATATCAGCCATAATAAAAGATTTATGCTCTCTATAAGATACTATTCCTAAATTTGGAACAAGCGTTGTGAAAGGATAGTTTGCAATTTCAGGTTTAGCAGCAGAGATAACAGAAAGTAATGTTGATTTCCCAGCATTTGGGAAGCCAACAAGTCCTACATCTGCAAGAACTTTTAATTCTAATACAAACCAGCTTTCTGAACAATCAATTCCAGGCTGCGAATAATGTGGAGATTGATTTGTAGAAGATTTAAAATGTGAATTTCCTCTTCCTCCTTTACCTCCTTTTAATAAAATTATTTCTTCATCTTGTAAGGTTATTTCCCCTAAAATTTCTCCTGTTTCAAAGTTCTTTGCTACAGTGCCTAGAGGAACTTCAAGGTATTTATCTTCCCCATCTTTACCGGAAGAATGATTTCCACTTCCTGCGCCTCCATGCTCTGCAAATATATGCTTGGTGTATTTAAGTGGTAATAAGGTCCATAACTGCTGATTTCCTTTGATAATAATATGACCACCTCTTCCTCCATCTCCACCATCAGGACCACCTTTGGCTGTATTCCTATCTCTTAAAAAGTGAGATGATCCAGGACCTCCTTTGCCAGAGCGACATAATATTTTAACATAATCAACAAAGTTGGAATTTTTAACTTTCATTACAAATTATTGATAACACTATTTATTTTATTTGCAATGGCTGAAACTGAACCTATTCCATCTATTTCATGCAATTTGTTCTGAGTATTGTAATATGATTTTAATGGAGAGGTTTTAAGATTATATTCTTTAATTCTATTTCCAATAATTTCTTCACTTTGATCATCTGATCTTCCAGAGCTTTTCCCTCTTTCCAATAGCCTTTTTATTAATTCATTGTCCTCAACTCTTAGTGATATCATTGCTGATATTGAAATTTCTTTTTTTTCTAGCAAATTATCAAGAGCTGTAGCCTGTTCTGTTGTTCTTGGGAAACCATCAAAAATAAATCCTTTACTATGATTATTTTTTTCAAGTTGAGACCCAATCATGCCAATTACAACTTCATCGGGAACTAATAATCCATTATCCATATATTTTTTAGCTTCAAGACCAAGTTGAGTTTTATCACCAATCTCTTTTCTTAAAATATCTCCAGTTGAGAGGTGTGTAAGATTAAATTTCTTAATTAATAATTCTGATTGTGTTCCTTTTCCTGCGCCTGGAGGGCCAAACAATACTATATTCAACATGCTCTAATTTTTTAATTTATAAATATGTTTAAGATTTCTGCCTAATTCATCAAAGTCAAGGCCATAGCCAACAACAAAATCATTTTCAATAGATTTTCCAATATAATCTATGTGATAGTCTTTTTTATAAGCATTTGGTTTAAATAATAACGTTGCCACTTTAATACTATTTACATCTAATTTCTTTAGAGATAATATTATCTTTTCTAATGTAATTCCAGTATCAATAATGTCTTCTAATATTACAACGTTTCTTCCAGAGATGTTTTTAGAAATCCCTATGAGTTCATTAACTTTTCCAGTAGTATTTAAGCCATCATAAGAAGAAAGTTTTAAAAAAGAAATTTCAGCATCTAGATCATTTATTTTTCGCATTAAATCTGCAGCAAAGAGAAAAGACCCATTTAAAATTGCAATAAATAAAGGTTTTTCGATATCTGTTTTTTCAATTTTACTTGCCAAAGCGGATATGATGCTGTTGATTTCATTATCATCAATGAAAATTGTAAAATTCTTATTATGTAAAGTAATCTCTTTCATTTTAGCTAGTCCAAATTTTTCTAAAATTTAATTGTTTTTTTGATGAATCTTCAATTTTGATAATCTCTAAGAGTTTGTAATAATTTCCAATAGTTAGAGTGATTTCTTTTTCAGAAAATTTCTTTTTTATTTTAAATGTTACTTTGTTTTTACATTCTTTTAAAGTGTCTGAAAAATTATTTTTTATTTTAATGCCGTTTATTTCTGTGATTTCATCTTCTACTGCAATCTCGTTTTGATCAGCCTCACTATCAGGTTCTACTTTTTTAATAATTAATCTTTCATTTTCTTTAATAGCAACAAAACCAAAATATTGAGCAGATAGGTTAGCATTTTTCTTTTCTTTTAATTGTAATCCAACTAAATCTAAAGTAGTTTCCAATGATGGAACGTAATTGCTAGTTCCATAAATATGATTTTTAAAAATTTCCTTAACTTTTTCACCTCCGTATTTAACGCATATATTTTGGAAATCATTTTCTGAGTATCCTCTTGATTTAAGTGCAAAATCTTTGTAAAGCTCTTTCATTACGCTATGTAAACTGCTTTTGCCATTAGAATTTTTAATGATTTCGATATCAACCATTAACATGCAAAGAGCAGCGTCAGGGTATATAGAAGTTTTTCTGTTAGGAGCTCCTAATTTATAGCCATCAAGCCAATTATCAAAACCGCTGTCTGCTACAGATAGATTAAATCTTCCATAATTCATTAGATGTCTTTCCAAATTTTGGTTTTGTGTTTTAACAAATTCATTCCAATTAAAAACTCCGGAATTATAAAGCATTAAATCTCCCATATAGGTTGTTACTCCTTCGGCTACAAAGCCTGTACGAAAGTAATTTTCTTTTGTATAGTCATAAGGATACATTTCAATTGGCCTAATTGCTTTTATGTTCCAGGTGTGATAAAGCTCATGAGAACAAACACCTAGTAAATCTTCATATCGTTTATCCATAATTTCATTACCTGGACCTAAAAGTAATACCGTATTTTTAGTGTGTTCTACACCATGATAACTTCTAAATGGAGTTATTTGAAAGAAGTAATGATATTCATCAACAGGAAAACCACCAAAATGATTAATTTGACTTTTAGTGAATGCAGTAAAATCTTTTTTAAGTTTTTTCCAGTTTGGCTGACATTTTCCTTGAAACCACAGATTAAAAGTAATTCCACTCAAGATGTAAGAATCATGTTGAAGAGAATCTGAACAAATTATTGGAGATTCAGCAAGTAAGTCATATCCTTTTACCTTTAAAACATTTCCAACTTGTAACATTGAAGAGGCGATAGTATAATTTTTTGGAAGATTCATCTTTAAATGATATTCATCATTAATTCTATCTGTTATGTAAAACATGCAGTGAACTGGGTTGATATAGAGTTGGTGCTCATCTAAGTAGCATGCTCCAGCATCCAATTGGTTAGCATAGAAGTTGTAAATTATTTTTATTTCATTACAGTTTTTACATTCAACCTCCCAGAGATCTTTGGTTATTTTCTTAAAAGATAATTTTTCATCTTTTTCATTGTATGCTTGCCAATTAATGATGTTCTGTGCAAAATCTGCAAGTTCGTATCTTCCTGGTCTCCATGCTGAAAGTTGAAACTGGATTTTTTCTTTATTTTTTGTAGATGTTGTTAGCTCAAAATCTATTAAGTGTTTGTGGGGGTTTTTATATGAAATATTGTACTTGATCATAGGCAAATTTCAGTTAGCAAAAATACAAATTTACAGAATGAATTAAAGTTATTTTAACTAATATTGCATAGTTAATTGATAACATAAAAATTATAAATATGAACTTTGACGTAATAGTATTAGGATCTGGTCCAGGAGGTTATGTAACCGCAATTAGAGCTTCACAATTAGGATTAAAAACTGCAGTTATTGAAAAAGAAAGTTTAGGTGGAGTTTGTTTAAATTGGGGTTGTATTCCAACTAAAGCGCTACTAAAAAGTGCTCAAGTTTTTGAATATATTAATCATGCTGAAGACTTTGGGATTACTGTGAGTGATTCTAATGCAGATTTTTCTAAAATTATCAAAAGAAGTAGAGATGTTGCTGACGGGATGAGTAAAGGTATTGCATACCTGACTAAGAAAAATAAAGTTGAAGTGATTTATGGTTATGGTAAATTAAAAAAAGGAGGTAAAGTATCAGTTGAATTAGATGGTAAAACAACGGAATATAGTGCTAAACATATAATAATAGCGACAGGAGCTCGTTCAAGAGTTCTTCCTAACCTTCCTCAGGACGGAAAAAATATTATTGGATACCGTGAGGCTATGACTTTGAAGTCTATGCCAAAGAAAATGGTAGTTGTTGGTTCTGGTGCAATTGGTGTTGAATTTGCATATTTTTATAATGCTATGGGAGTTGAAGTGACAGTTGTTGAGTATATGCCAAATATAGTTCCTGTCGAAGATTTAGATATTTCTAAACAGCTACAAAGATCATTTAAGAAATCTGGAATTAAAGTGATGACTAACTCCTCTGTTGAAAAAGTTAATGTAACAGGTAATGGATGTGAAGTTATTGTCAAAACTAAAAAGGGTGAAGAAAAAATAAATACTGATGTTGTTTTATCAGCAGTTGGAATTACTCCTAATATTGAGAATATTGGGCTAGAAGATGTTGGAATAAAAACTGAAAACGGAAGATTAGTTGTTGATGAATATTACAATACAAATATCTCTGGATATTATGCTATTGGTGATTTACTACCAACTCAAGCATTAGCTCATGTTGCCTCTGCTGAAGGTATTGTATGTGTAGAAAAAATAGCTGGTGAGAATCCCGAGCCAATCGATTATGGAAATATACCAGGTTGTACTTATTGTAGTCCAGAGATATCTTCTGTAGGTCTAACTGAGGCTAAAGCAAAAGAAGCAGGCTATGAGGTTAAAGTTGGTAAGTTTCCATTTACTGCTTCTGGTAAAGCCTCTGCAGCTGGTCATAAAGATGGTTTTGTTAAAGTGATTTTTGATGCTAAATATGGTGAGTGGCTAGGTTGTCATATGATTGGATACAATGTTACTGAAATGATTGCAGAAGCAGTAGTTGCTAGAAAATTAGAAACAACGGGTCATGAAATTTTAAAGGCTGTTCATCCTCACCCAACAATGAGTGAAGCGGTGATGGAAGCAGTGGCTGATGCTTATGATGAAGTTATTCATATCTAATTAATAGATAGTAAATTTCTTTGTTATTGTAGTGTGACTGTTTTTAAAAACAGCTAGATAAACTCCAGGATTTTCTTTTTTCAAATTAATTGTCTTCTCATTTTCATTGAGTTTTCCTTTTTTGATTGATTTGCCCATCAAATCATATATTTCATAATCTAAATTATGGTAATTTGACACAACAGAAAAAATCCCATTACTTGGATTTGGGTATAACCTTAAGCTATATTTTTCAATATTTTTATTTGTTACAATATTATCTCCATTGATGTTAATGTTATCAAGATAGAATTGATTTCCGTAATCATTAATAGCAACAAATCTGAGCATTATGGTATCATTATTATATCCTAATGATGATAGATTAATTGTATCTGTCTGCCAAGAATCACATGTTGGAAACCAAACACTGGACTGATATGATGTTGTTGCTAAGTCTGCTCCAAAAGCACCGTATATTGAATCCCAGCTATGTCCACAATCATTGGATATGTCAATTCTAAAGCCGTCATCATGAGCGCTAGAAAATCCAGAATAAGAGTAGTCATATGTTAGATAATTTATTGCAGAAGGACCATTTCCTAATTTTACTTTATTAGAAATTAAAAATGCTTCATCACCTCTTTGGCTAATATGATAATGATCTACATAAGTTACTTTGTTGGGTAAGCAATTACTACCAGAATCTACAATTATGCTTTGCCATGAGAATGAAGAATTAGGTGTTTGCCATGCATTGGGAGGAAAAATTATACTTTCAAAATCTTGTTTGTAATTAGTAGAGCTAGTAATTGCTGAGGTTGTATCATCATATTTTATAAAATTACTTAGCGTCTGTGAACTAGTTCCAAACTGATCAGTAACTGTCAAACTCACATCATAAGTACCGGCTTGATTATATACAATAATAGGGTCCTCTAAGTTAGAAGTGCTTGGGCTTCCACCTGGAAAACTCCAGTTCCAAGTAGCATTTGAAGCTCTTACAGCAGAATGATCAACAAAATAAACGGTATCATTCATACAATTAACATTTGTTTTATCAGCAGAAATTTGGGCAGAAGGAGGGGTATCTTCAAATAAGTCAATTTGATAAGCACTTCTATTGGTGCCATTAAATAATTGTCCTTTTCTATAAAATGGGATTAATTGAGTAGAGATAGTTGGTTTAGGTAAGTTATTATCATAGATTATCCAGTCAGGCATTGTATTGTTTCTATAGTAAACAGCATCTCTAGTTCCAAGGTAAACTCCACCATCACTTCCTCTTTGATACTCTATATTGGTAGGGAAGACATCATCAAGTGTATTGGTTGTTAGGTTAACCCAATTCATACCACCATCTGTTGATTTATATACTTTTTCCCCATCATAGTTAGGGTAACTTCCGTACATGGAATTTCTTGAAATCCAAATAGTATTTTCATCATTACTACTAATAGTTATATCATATGTTATCCATTCATCAGATAAAGTTGGTGTTATATCAATCCAGCTTTGTCCAGCATCTTCTGATTTGTAAAGATATTTTTTATCCCACCATCCTGGATATGTAGAGACATATATAAAATCTGGATTGCTCCATGCAACCTCAACAGAAGCAACATTTGCATTAAAATGATATACTGCCTCAAAGCTAGCACCGTTGTTTTTTGATAGCCATAATGTAGTATCGTTTCCAGAATACATCCAGTTATAGCATCTTGGGTCAAATTCTATTTGTGATGATTGACCAATAATATACGAAGCATTCGGTTTTTTTTCAATTGAAAAAGAAGCAATTGGAACATTTCTATCACCTGAAAGATTTTTTCCGCCATAGTCACTGTATGCAATTCTTGGATTCCCAAAGTTTACAAATCCTCTGTAGTTGTCTCCTCCATCAGTACATAACCAATCGTTAATATAAGTGTTATTATCTTTTAAAAGTGTGCCGTTATGATAGGTTCCCCCAAGCATCACATCTCCATCTTTAAAACCTGCTCCAAACCCCCAAAAGTCTGTTCCTTCAATTCCATACATTTTTTTGTAAATACTATCGCCAAAATTATCTGAATAAAAGACGCCTCCGTCACATGCAAACCAAAGATCATTGCCGAAATAATTTATGTCATGAATATCAGCGTGAACATATCCTTTTTTATAAGGTTCACTCCATTTTGCCGGACATGAAAAAGTCTGACCATCATCAAAAGAAATCCAATGATTTACACCTCCAACATGTATAATATTAGCATCATTTGGATTTACAGCAAGAGCAAGATCATAATAGTATTGTCCTCCATCATCAAGACCAGAAGGCTGCCAACCCATCATATTTATATTATTTGCACTTGGTACTCCAGCCGGTTGAGAACCACAACATCTAAAAGTCCAATTTTCCCCCTTATCATAACTTATATATATACCATATAAACCACTTCCTCCATTGGCAGATCCAGTTGCAAGTGCTACAATTTTATTAGGTGCAGCAATACTTACAGCAATTTCTGTTCTTTTTTGTTCATCATTAGCAGAAGGAGAAGGCCATCCATTTGTAAATAAAGTAAGATTATCCCCATTATCATTTGATCTATAAAACTCAGTAAAATTGGCATCCTGTTTTATAAAATACATAGTATCAGGACTTGAAGGATGAAATTCTATTTCTTGAAAATCTCCACTCATAATTTCATTTAAAGTAATTCCTCCGTCAATAGATTTATATAAGCCTTTATTAGATGCAACAAAAATTATTTGATTGTTTAAAGAATGCATTTTAATATCTTTAATTGAGTGTGATTGGCTATTAAAGTTACTACCACCAACACTATTCCAATTATTACCACCATCAATGGACTTATGTAAGCCGCCGTTTCCAGAGATATAGATAATATCTTCATCTTGAAAATCAATTTCTATTGCATACACACTAGATAGATGAAAATCTTTTGTAATATGAAACCAGTTATCTCCTTTGTTGTTAGACCTCCACGCTCCAGCTGTTGCAGCGCCAGCATAGAGTACATTATTGTTGCTTTTAGATTGTTCTACAGTATATAAATGAGCTGCTCCAGGAGCATAACTTCTGCTTTCAGCATTAATATCAAAATCCCAAGGTCCAACACCTTCCCAATTATTAGAGCTTTTATTATTCGATTTTTTAACTTCTATGGTTTCTCTACTAAAACTTCTTATCCAACGTTTATAATATTGAGTATGCTTGTTTTTATTAAAACTGTTGTTTTTATAATAATTTTCATATTCTTTAATTACATTTCCAACATTAGGTTCATCGTCATACATTAGTTGTACCCAGTTAGGAAGTTTGTCTGATGATTTATCATATTTTTTTTCTATCTGGCATAAGGCATTTAAACTTGATAGGAAAAGGATAATAAAAAGATAGTGTTTCATATTTCAAAAAAAAGTCGCTAGCTATAGCGACTTTAAATTTAATGATTTTTTATTAGAGATTAAAAGCATTTTTCACTTGCTCTAAAGAGTCTAATTTTTCCCAGGTAAAAGTTTCTATTTCCTTTGTAATTTTTTGACCATTATTGGTGAATGAAACATTTTTAATTTCAGATTCTCTACCCATATGACCATATGCAGCAGTTTCTGAATAAATAGGGTTTTTTAGCTTGAGTCGACTAATGATTGATGCAGGTTTTAAATTGAAACAGTCCATATTTTTAATTATTTCAGCTATTTCACCATCATTTTTATTTACCGATGATGTACCATATGTGTCAACAAAAATTCCCATTGGTTCAGCAACTCCAATGGCATAAGAAACTTGTACTAAAATCCTTTCAGCAACTCCAGCAGCTATTAAATTTTTTGCAATGTGTCTTGTTGCATAAGCAGCAGAACGATCTACTTTTGATGGGTCTTTTCCAGAAAACGCCCCACCACCGTGAGCTCCTTTTCCACCATAAGTGTCAACAATAATTTTTCTTCCAGTAAGTCCAGTGTCTCCATGCGGTCCTCCAATAACAAATTTACCAGTTGGATTAACATGATATTTTTCATTTCCAAAAAGAGCTTGATTTTTTTTAGAAAGTTGATTTAAAACTCGTGGCATTAATATTTCTTTAACGTCCTTCTCTATTGTTTGTTGCATTGATTCTTCATTGTCAAAATCATCGTGCTGAGTTGATACAACAACATCACTTATTGATTTAGGAGAATGATCGTCATGATATTGTAATGTAACTTGTGATTTTGAGTCAGGCCTTAAATATGTCATCTGTTTATTTTCTCTCCTAATTTTCGCCATTTCAATAAGAATCTTATGTGAAATATCAAGAGCTAATGGCATATAGTTTTCTGTCTCATTAGTTGCATAACCAAACATCATTCCTTGATCACCAGCGCCTTGTTCTTTGTTTAATCCTTCTCCCTCAACTACACCTTGTCTTATATCAGCTGATTGTTCGTGAATTGCAGAAATTACACCACAACTATCAGCATCAAACTGATATTCTGATTTTACATATCCAATTTTTCTAATAACTTCTCTAGCTACATTTTGGACATCAACATAACCATTAGTTTTTACTTCTCCACTTAGAACTGTAAGTCCTGTAGTTACTAATGTTTCACAAGCAACCTTAGAGTTTGGGTCTTGAGCTAAAAAGTTATCTAATAAGGCATCTGATATTTGATCTGCAACTTTATCTGGATGACCTTCTGATACTGATTCTGATGTAAAAAAATACGACATTTCAAATGTTTTTAAATTAAAATTTAGACTTGGCTTATTGAAAACAATGAAACTTTTTTAGCATTTTTTTTGGTGGTTGCAATAGGCCAAATCTCTCCACAAATCATCGCAAATTTAAAAAATTAAATATTATTAAGATAGTATTAAAAATTTAAATTAAATTTGCAATTAACTTATCAAGAAAGACGGAGGGATGGGCCCTATGATGTCTTGGCAACCTTTTTAAAAAGATGGTGCCAAATCCCACTCCAAATTTGGAGGAAGATGAGAGAAATTCACATAAATCTCCTAAAATCTTTTTTAATAAGTCATATAATTAATTTATGATTGAAAAATTACTAAAAGAAAGAATTCTTGTCCTTGATGGTGCAATGGGGACAATGATTCAAAGATATCCTTTGGATGAAAAAGATTTTCGTGGAGAAAGATTTGTTAACCATTCTTGTGATTTGAAAGGGAATAATGATCTTCTCTCTCTCACCAGGCCAGATATTATTAAAGCAATACATTTAGAGTTTCTCAATGCTGGAGCTGATATAATTGAAACAAATACCTTTAGTAGTACAAGTATTGCTCAAGAAGATTATAATTTGTCAGATATAATATATGATCTAAATTATGAATCTGCTCAAGTTGCAAGGTCAGCAGCAGATTCTTTATCAACTAATGAAAAGCCAAGATTTGTTGCGGGATCAATTGGCCCCACAAATAGGACAGCTTCTATTTCACCAGATGTTGAAAATCCTGCATTCAGATTAATATCCTTTGACGAGCTTAAAGATGCATATTATGAACAGGTCAATGGCTTGGTAGCTGGTGGAGTAGATCTAATTTTAGTTGAAACAGTTTTTGACACCTTAAATTGTAAAGCTGCACTATTTGCTATAGAGGAAGTTTTTGAAGATTTAGGATCGAGATTGCCAATTATGGTTTCAGGAACTATTACAGATCAAAGCGGGAGAACATTATCTGGTCAAACTGCTGAGGCTTTTTTAAATTCTATTTCACATATCCCTCTTTTAAGTATTGGTTTTAATTGTGCTTTGGGCGCTAAAGCTATGAGACCATATATTAAAGAGTTGTCAGATAAATCACCGTTTTTTGTTAGCGCATATCCAAATGCTGGTCTTCCAAATGAAATGGGCGAGTATGATGAAAGCCCTCAATTTATGTCTGAACAAATTGAAGATTTTATGCAAAATAATCTAGTTAATATTATTGGAGGGTGCTGTGGAACCACACCTGAGCATATAAAAGCTTTTGCTAGTATTACTTCTAAATATTCTCCAAGAGTTAGACCAAAAAGAAAGCAAGCTATGAGGCTCAGTGGTTTAGAAGCGGTAACGATTTCTAAAGAAAGTAATTTTGCAAATATTGGGGAGAGGACCAATGTAATGGGGTCAATAAAATTTAAAAGATTAGTTAAGGAGGATAATTTTGAAGAAGCTCTTAGTGTTGCATTAGACCAGGTAGAGGGTGGAGCCCAAGCGATTGATATAAATATGGATGATGGCATGTTAGATGGAAAGGAGTGTATGGTACATTTTTTAAATCTAATTGCCTCTGATCCTGATATTTCTAGAGTTCCAATTATGGTAGATTCATCTAAGTGGGAAATTATTGAAGAAGGTTTAAAGTGCGTGCAAGGAAAAGGTATTGTTAATTCTATTTCCTTAAAGGAAGGGGAAGATGTTTTTATTTCACAAGCAAAGAAAATTTTAAGATATGGTGCGGCAGTGGTTGTCATGGCTTTTGATGAAAATGGTCAAGCGGTTGAATATGAAGATAAAATCAGAATCTGTAAAAGAGCATATAATATTTTAACAAAAAAAGTAGCATTTCCTGCTGAGGATATAATTTTTGATCCAAATATTTTAACCGTTGCAACAGGAATAGAAGAGCATGACAATTATGCCGTTGACTTTTTTAAGGCAACAAAATGGATTAAAGAAAATCTTCCTCATGCAAAAGTTAGTGGTGGAGTGAGTAATGTTTCTTTCTCATTTAGAGGAAACAATGTTGTAAGAGAAGCTATGCATTCATCATTTCTTTATCATGCTATTAATAGTGGACTTGATATGGGAATAGTAAATGCAGGAATGATTGAGGTGTATGCAGATATTCCTGAAAATTTATTAATTGCTGTTGAAGATGTTTTATTAAATAGAGACAAAAATGCTACTGAACGTCTTTTGGAAATAGCTGAAACTATTAAAGGAAAAGGTAAAAAAAGAGTCGAAGATTTGTCGTGGAGAAATACATCAGTTGAGGAAAGACTTTCATATGCTTTAGTAAAAGGAATAGTTTCTTACATTGACGAAGATGTAGAAGAAGCAAGACTGAAACTAAATCAGCCAATAGATGTGATTGAAGGCCCTTTAATGGACGGTATGGGCGTTGTTGGAGATCTTTTTGGTTCTGGTAAAATGTTTTTGCCACAAGTTGTGAAAAGTGCTAGGGTAATGAAAAAAGCAGTGGCAATTCTTACCCCTTATATCGAGAAGACAAAAGGAAAAGCAAGTAGTGCCGGAAAAATACTGCTAGCTACGGTTAAGGGGGATGTACACGATATTGGTAAAAACATTGTAGGAGTTGTTCTAGGCTGTAATAATTATGAAATTATTGACCTAGGAGTAATGGTTTCCTGTGATAAAATTTTATCAGAAGCAATAAAGCATGATGTAGATGTTATTGGATTGAGTGGTTTGATAACTCCATCTTTAGATGAAATGATCTATGTTGCCAAAGAAATGCAAAGAAATAACATGAATATTCCGTTGATTTTAGGTGGAGCTACAACTTCTAAAATTCATACTGCTGTAAAAGTTAATGAGCATTATAAAAACAATACAACTGTTCATGTCTTAGATGCATCAAAATCAGTTGGGGTTTTAAATAAATTGTTAGGTAATAAAAGCGATGATTTTAATATTGAGATAAATAATGAATATGAAAATATCAAACAAAATTATCTTCAAAGAAAATCACAAAAGAAATATTTATCATTAGCAGATGCAAGAAATAATGCTTTTGAAACGGATTGGAAAAATCTAAAAATTACAGAGCCAAACAAGTTAGGTACGCAGATTTTTAATGATATTTCAATAAAAGAAATTAGAAATTATATCGATTGGACCCCTTTTTTCTACACTTGGGAAATGAAAAAGAAGTTTCCTTTAATTTTAGATGATGAGAATTTTGGAGTTCAAGCAACTCAGCTTTATAATGATGCAAATAGAATGCTTGATGATGTAATTGAAAATAATTGGTTAAAATTAAAATCAGTTATTGGAATATGGAAAGCAAATTCTGATGGTGATGATATTATTTTGAAAGATGAAAATAATAATGAAATAGAGACTTTTTGTACATTAAGACAGCAAGCGGTTAAGTCAAATCAAAATCTTGCGCTTTCAGATTATATTGCTCCATCCGGTTCGGGGATTCAAGATTATATGGGTGCATTTGCATGTACAGCTGGTATTGGTATAGAAAATCAATTGTTAAAATTTGAAAAAGAATTTGATGATTACAACATTATTCTCTTAAAAGCAATAGCGGATAGATTAGCAGAGGCGTTAACAGAATATATGCATGAGAAAGTTCGTAAAGAAATATGGGGTTATTCCAAAAATGAGAGCTATAATAATGAGGAGCTTATAGATGAAATATATGATGGTATTAGGCCTGCTCCAGGATATACAGCTTGCCCAGATCATACTGAAAAACTTAAAATTTTTAGTCTTCTTGAAGCAGAGAAAAATATCGGGGTGAGTTTGACTGAGAGTATGGCAATGATGCCAAATTCAAGCGTTAGTGGTTATTATTTTGCTCATCCTTCTTCTAAGTATTTTACAGTTGGAAAAATACAAGACGATCAAATTGAAGATTATTCAAAAAGAAAAAACATGTCAATTAATGAAGTTGAAAAATGGCTTCGATCAAACATTTAAAATATGAAAGTAACTGAACATTTAAAACAAGCAAAGGAAACACTGTTTTCTTATGAAATTTTACCACCATTAAAAGGTGCTAGCATCCAAACAATCTATGATACTTTAGATGCATTAGTTGAGTTTAAACCTCCATTTATTGATGTTACATACCATAGAGAAGAATTTGTATATAAAACTAAACAAGATGGCTTACTAGAAAAAAAGTCTGTTCGTAAACGTCCAGGAACAGTTGGTATATGTGCTGCAATTATGAACAAATATAATTTAGATACGGTACCGCATATCATATGTGGTGGTTTTAGTCAGCAAGAAACAGAGAATGCTTTGATCGATTTAGATTTCTTGGGAATTGATAATTTACTTGTGCTTAGAGGCGATCCAATAAATTCTGAAACATATTTTACAGCTGAAAAAGATGGACACAAATATGCATCCGAGCTTGTCAAACAAGTGAACGGACTAAATAATGGAATTTATCTTGATGATGATCTAAGAAACTCATCAAAAACTAATTTTTGTATGGGTGTGGCTGGCTATCCAGAAAAACATTTTGAGTCTCCAAATATGAATTCGGATATACATTTTTTGAAGAAAAAAATAGAATGTGGAGCGGAATATATTGTTACGCAAATGTTTTTTGATAATCAGAAGTATTTTGATTTTGTTAAGTTATGTAGAGATAATGATATTAATGTTCCAATTATTCCGGGATTAAAACCATTATCAACAGCTAAGCATCTAAATATCCTTCCTCATAGATTCCATTTAAATCTACCCTCAGATCTAGTAAATGAGGTTCTTAGATGTAAAAATAGAGAAGATATTAGAGAGGTAGGAGTGGAATGGGCAGTGCAACAAACAAAAGAGCTAATATCTTATGGCGTTCCATGTGTTCATTATTATACTATGGGAAATACAGATAATATTATTAAAATAATGTCAAATTTCTGCTAAGCAGTGAGTTTTTGAAAATGATCTTCTAAGTTATTGCTTGTCTTAATTAGATTCTGCATTCTAGTGTTTTCTACAATTCTACCTTTATTAATAATAATAATATGATTACATATTTTAGGTATTTCTTGAAGAATATGAGTAGAAAGTAAAACAATTTTTTCTTGTCCAATTTCTTGAATCAATTTTCTGATTTCAATCAATTGATTTGGATCTAGTCCGGTTGTTGGTTCATCTAGAATTAGTACATTAGGGTCATGAACTAGAGCTGCAGCAATACCGACTCTTTGTTTGTACCCTTTGGATAATTCCTCAATTTTTTTCTTTATTTCACTTTCTAAGCCAGTCTTTTTAATTATTTCTTTTACTTTATCTTTTTTGTTTTCAATCTTATATAATGATGCGACAAAATCTAAATATTCAGTTACTAGCATGTCTTTGTATAGTGGATTGTTTTCTGCAAGATAACCGATTTGTCTTTTTGTAGAAATTTCATTTTTTTGAGTATCATATCCATTTATTGTGATATCTCCTGAGTCCGGTTTTATGATAGATGTTATTATTTTCATTAGTGTTGTTTTTCCAGCTCCATTAGGACCTAAAAACCCAACAATATCTCCTTTTTTTAGTGAAAAAGATACATTAATTAGAGCATCCTGATCACCATATTTTTTATTTATTTTTTTTATTTCTAGAGACATTTTATTTAAGATTAAATACTATCGATAATATAAGGCAAATATAAAAAATAAGTAATTGTATATTTGTGTTAAATGAAAGCATTAGTTATAAAATCAACCGGTAGTTGGTATGATGTTGAGTCGGAGAATGGTAATTTTTACAAATGCAGGATAAAGGGCAAATTTCGCACTGAAAATATTAAAAGTACCAATCCTATTGTTGTTGGAGATTATGTTGATATCAATAGTGATTCTGAATCATGGATGATTGAGAATCTCTATGACAGAAAAAATATGATTATTAGAAAATCTGTTAATCTGTCGAAACAAACTCATATAATCGCGGCTAATATTGATCAAGCTATTTTAATTATTACTTTACAATCACCGCTTACAACTACAGGTTTTATTGATCGGTTTTTAGTATCTGCAAAAGCATTTGGGGTAGAGGTAATATTATTTTTTAATAAAGTTGATCTGTATAATAAAAAACTTATAAGTCAAAAAGAAAAATTGATGCGTGAGTATTCAAAAATCGGTTATCGTTGCATGTCACTTTCTGCTCTTTACGATAATATGAATGAAGTAAAGTCTATTGTAAAAAATAAAAATAATATAATTTCTGGTCACTCTGGATCAGGTAAATCTACTTTAATTAATAAATTGTTAGGGAATTCAAATATTTTAACAAAAGAAATTTCTCAAAGACATGATCAAGGTCAGCATACAACTACATTCTCAGAACTTTACAGATTAGATTTTGGTGGTACAATTATTGATACCCCTGGTATAAAAGGATTTGGCTTAGTAAATATTGACTTAGAAAGATTATCTGATTTTTTCCCAGAATTCTTAAGTTTAAAAGAAGGCTGTAAATTCAATAACTGTAGACATATTAAAGAACCACATTGTAAAGTGAAAGAGGCATTAGAAAAAGACCAGATAAGTAAAGATAGATACTCAAATTATTTAAGTATGTTAGAAACAGAAGAAAGTATATACAGAACAAATAATTACTAATTTATGAAAGTAGTAATACAGAGAGTATCAAAGGCAAAAGTTGAAGTAAATGATAGCGTAATATGTAAAATTAATCAAGGGTTTTTAATTTTATTAGGAATTGAAAATTCTGACTCTGGAGTAGATGTTAATTGGTTAGTAAGTAAGATTTCAAACTTAAGAGTTTTTTCAGATGATGAGCTTAAGATGAATTTGTCAATTAAGGACGTAAAAGGAGAGATAATTGTTGTTAGTCAATTTACATTACATGCAAAAACAAAGAAAGGGAATAGGCCTTCTTACATAAATGCAGCAAATCCAGAACATGCAAAGCCATTATATGATGAATTTATTTCAAAATTAAAAAATGAATCAAAAGTTAATGTGAAATCTGGAATTTTTGGAGCTAATATGCAGCTTGCTATTGTAAATGATGGTCCTGTTACTATTATTATTGATTCAAAAAATAAGGAGTAATTATTTAATTTTTTTTAGGATAGATTTTCTACCAATTTTCTTTGTAATGATATCAGCATCAATGTTCCATCCTCTTGCGGGAGAGAATTCTCTTCCGTAGTAAATAATTTGAAGATGAAGTTTATTCCAAAGTTTAATTGGAAATAATCTTTTTGCATCTTTCTCTGTTGTTTCTACATTCTTGCCATTGGTTAGTCCCCATCTAAACATTAATCTATGGATATGTGTGTCTACTGGAAAGGCAGGTACTCCAAATGCTTGGGACATAACTACACTTGCTGTTTTATGGCCAACTGCTGGAAATTCTTCAAGATCCTTAAAGTTATTTGGAACTTTACCTTTGTGCTTCTCAATTATCATCTTTGATAGCCCAAATATTCCTTTACTTTTCATTGGAGATAAACCACAAGGTCTTATAATGTCTTCAATATAAGAAATAGATAGTTTTATCATTTTCTCCGGTGTATCAGCTATCTTAAATAACTTTGGTGTGATTTTATTTACTCTCTCATCAGTACACTGCGCAGATAATAAAACAGCAATTAAGAGAGTGTATGGGTCTTTATGATCTAGAGGGATAGGAGTTTTTGGATATAAATCCTCTAGAGTATTAATAACATAATGAACTTTATCTTGTTTATTCATTGTATTTTTTTTGATGGTTCTCCATATTTATGAACTATTTCAATTTTTTCTGAAATTGACATTATTCCTGGGTTAATACCAGGTTCCCCCTCAGGAATTCTAGTCTCTAATTCCAGATAATATCCCTGCCATATATCCATAGTATTTCTAGTATTGGGATCAATAAATGTCATTGGGTATAATTTAAAAATACTATCTTTTTCAAAGGCTTCATGAATTAACTCAGAACAATAATATTTGTTATTATCTTTTATAAAGAAATCATCATATTCGACTCCTATTTTAGATTTTAAAAATTTTACAGCATTGTCTATTGAATGTTGATATTTTTTATTTAATCTACCTACAATAACTTTAGGATTATGATTATTATCTAACGATCTATTTAAAAAACTATCTATATGTGTAGTTGTAACTTTATTTGGGATGGCTTCTAAAACTCTAAAATCCTCCTCTAAATTATAAAAATATTTTTCTTCAAAGCGACTATCGGCATTTGTAGCAAATGGGATGCCTCCTTCTATAATAATTCCAATATGAGAAAAGTTGTAATTGTTATGACCTGGAGTTACCATTTCAATTGCATCACACAAGGGAGAGGAGTCTAAATCTTGGAACAGAATATCCCCAATTTGTAATTGGAATTCGTTATTATCTGCATTGTTGCAGCTTAAAAAACAAATAAAAAAGATGACTAATAGTTGTCTCATAATTTCAAAAATAAAAAAAGAGGATAGATATCCTCTTTTTTTAAAAGTTAATATTAGTTACATGCTAGTCAGCTAAAACAATTATCTTGTTTTTTTGCATTTCAATAACACCACCATTGATACTAAAATTTTGTTTTTTATTTTCAATGTCTGTAATATATATATCACCTTTAGAAAGAGTAGAGATGATAGGAGCGTGATTATTTAAAATCTCAAATTCACCATTAGTTCCAGGAAGTTTTATGGATTTTACTTCTCCTTGAAAAAGTAGTTTTTCTGGAGTTAAAATGTCAAGTAGCATATAAAATTATTTTGTGTCAGCAATCATTTTTTCTCCTTTCTCAATTGCTTCTTCAATAGAGCCAACTAGGTTAAATGCAGCTTCAGGATATTTGTCAACTTCCCCATTCATAATCATATTGAATCCTTTAATAGTATCTTGAATATCTACTAGTACACCTTTTAGTCCAGTAAATTGTTCAGCAACATGAAAAGGTTGTGATAAGAATCTTTGTACTCTTCTAGCTCTATGTACAGCTAATTTATCTTCTTCTGAGAGTTCATCCATTCCTAAAATAGCAATTATATCTTGAAGTTCTTTATAGCGTTGTAATAACTCTTTTACATCTTGAGCGCATTTGTAGTGTTCTTCTCCTACAACTTCAGCTGTTAAGATTCTTGAGGTAGAATCAAGTGGGTCAACGGCAGGATAAATTCCAAGTTCTGCAATTTTTCTTGACAGTACTGTTGTTGCGTCTAAGTGTGCAAATGTAGTAGCTGGAGCTGGGTCTGTTAAATCATCTGCTGGAACATATACGGCCTGAACAGAAGTAATAGATCCATTTTTTGTAGAAGTAATTCTCTCTTGCATAGTACCCATTTCAGTAGCAAGAGTTGGTTGGTACCCTACAGCTGATGGCATTCTTCCTAAAAGAGCAGAAACTTCAGAACCAGCTTGAGTAAATCTAAAAATATTATCCACAAAGAATAGTACATCTTTTCCTTTTCCATCACCTTCACCATCTCTAAAATACTCGGCAATTGTAAGGCCTGAAAGTGCTACTCTTGCTCTGGCTCCTGGAGGCTCATTCATTTGTCCAAATACAAATGTTGCTTTTGAGCCAAGTAGTTTTTCTCTATCTACTTTTGATAAATCCCAACCACCTTCTTCCATATTGTGATTGAAGTCTTCACCATAATTGATAATTCCAGACTCAAGCATTTCTCTTAATAAATCATTTCCTTCTCTTGTTCTTTCTCCAACACCAGCAAATACAGATAGTCCACCGTGACCTTTAGCAATGTTATTAATAAGTTCCTGAATAAGTACTGTCTTACCAACTCCAGCCCCTCCAAATAAACCAATTTTCCCGCCTTTCGCATAAGGTTCAATTAAGTCAATAACTTTAATACCGGTAAATAATACTTCTGTTGCTGTAGAAAGATCTTCGAATTTTGGAGCGTCTCTGTGAATAGGCAAACCACCATCTTTTGATAGGTTTTCCATACCATCAATTGCATCGCCAATAACATTAAAAACTCTTCCTTTGATTTTTTCTCCTGCAGGCATCATTATTGGTGCTCCAGTAGCTAAAACATCTACTCCTCTACTGATTCCATCTGTAGTTTCCATTGCAATAGCTCTAACAGTATCTTCTCCAATATGCTGTTGGCATTCTAAAACCAATTTTGATCCATTTGATCTAGTAATTTCAAGTGAATCATAAATATTTGGCAACTCATTTTCATTGTTATCAAAAACAACATCAACTACAGGGCCGATAATTTGAGATACTTTTCCAGTATTGTTTGACATGTCTAAATTTTTTGTTTTTTTCTTATTAATTTCGCCTGCAAACTTAGTGTTTTTAATTTGTTTGATTTATAAGATTTACTAATTAAATTTATTATTAATTTTGAACACTTTTTTAACATTAAAGATTGATTATTGAAAATTTTTCACTCCTTAGATAATTTTAAGTCTGATTTTAAAACCATTGTTACAATTGGAACTTTCGACGGTGTGCATATTGGTCATCGATATATCATAAATTATCTAAACAAAATTGCTAAGAGAGAGCAAGGAGAAAGTGTTTTGTTGACCTTTTCTCCTCACCCAAGGTTTGTTATTAACAAAGAACATTCTCACTTAAAATTAATAGATACTTTGGATGAAAAAAAAGAGAAACTTGAAAGTTTAGGACTTCAAAACTTTGTTGTTCAAAAATTCACAAAAGAATTTTCTAGAATCAAATATGTAAATTTTGTTAGAGATATTCTAGTAAAAAAATTAAATGTTGATCACTTGGTGATAGGTTACGATCATCAATTTGGAAGAAACAGAGAAGGGTCTATCAAAGAGCTTCAAGAATTATCTCAGTTATATAATTTTAAAGTTGAAGAAATACCACCACAAAAGAAGGAGGATGTGTCAATAAGCTCAACTAAAATCAGAAATTTAATTCTAGAAGGTGATATTGAAACAGCTAATAAATTTTTGGCTAGAAATTTTATAATAAGTGGAACAGTTATTGATGGCGATAAAATTGGAAGGACAATTAATTATCCAACAGCAAATATATTCTTTGACAAAGATAAGCTCATTCCAAAAACGGGTGTATATGCTGTAACTATTAATATTTTTAATAAAAAGTTTGATGGTATGCTTAATATTGGTATTAGCCAGAAAAAAATTGAGGTTCATATATTTGATTTTTCAAAAAATATTTATGGATTAGACATCAAGATAGAATTTAAGAAATTAATAAGAGAGAATATTAAATTTGAAAATATTCTACAACTAAAAAATCAGCTTGTTGTGGATGAAAAAAATTGTAGAGAATTTTTGCTTAGCTTAAACTAGTTCGTATTTCAAAGCTTTAACAGCAATACCAATACTATTTTTAACATCAAGCTTTAACATTATGTTTTTTCTGTGTGTTTCTACAGTTCTTTTGCTAATTTGAAGAATTTCTCCAATTTCAGAGTTAGATTTTTCTTTTAAAATTTTGCTTATGATTTCTTTTTCTCTACTGGTTAAACTAAACCTCATCGAGAATTCATCATTATTGATGTTTTCTTCAACTGTTTGTATGGTTATTTTTTTATGAGGCAAAAAACTATTTGCAATGGCTGTTTTTATATCTTCAATTGAACAGTTTTTTGTTAAGTATCCATCAGCATTATTATTTAATGCTTTTTTGATGATGTTTTTTTGAGCGTACATGCTTATCATAAT
>Ga0222715_10000141_pt1 | contig 72046 bp, 134 predicted proteins | sample C33_9DmetaG_FD_165056 | JGI IMG/M metagenome (GOLD analysis project Ga0222715, IMG submission 165056) | Estuarine water microbial communities from San Francisco Bay, California, United States - C33_9D | ecosystem: Environmental > Aquatic > Marine > Unclassified | place: USA: California...
TTTCCCATAGTTGTTTTGCTTCATCTCCGATTTTACCCATAAACGGACAAGGTGTACCTGCCATCTCCATAGCATCAAAGACACGCTCATCTTGACACATGTTAGAGACTGCCGCTACTTTCATACCCATATCATAGAGGACTTTTGAGAGTTTAAGACGTTCACAGTTCATATCTCTGACTGCCGACCCGCCTGAGAAACCTAATACTTGTGTTTGTACTGCTCCGCTAAAAGCAATTGTACATACATCACTATTAGAGTTATTAATTGAAGGCGAAATAGCACTAGGCGGTGGAGATTTCACAGTGGTCTTTGAATTGCTATTGCTATTCACATCACTTCTAGACGTACTATCAGTGACAATAGGATCAGCACTGAAAGACATAGAACTAAACGAAATCATAACAAATGCAATAACAACAGATGTTATTATTCTTTGCATTGTTTGTTTCCTTTATTGGTTGAGGTCTTACTCAGTTATTTATAATTTGGGTGTCAACATCTTGACATTAAAATCAAATTAGTTTTAACATAAATACTTAAAGCAAATATTATGCACATGTGACAGAGAGGAAGCAAAAGAAATGTTACATGTATTCATGCTAGTCGTAATGCTTCAAGGAAGCGAACAAAGAACGCAACCTATGTACTTCTACGATATAGACAGATGTTTATATTTTGCAAATCGCATGAATAGACAGCGTGATTATAGTGCAATATGTAAGATAGTGACTGTTGATCCTAGCAAAGTGACGGTATACAAATGAGCATAGATAATAGAGATAAAGTCATTCATGACATTAAGATGAGAATTCATAATTTTAAAATGAAGAATAAATGGTTATATGAGAAAGAAAGAAAAGAAAATGACAACAATGAACAATCAACAAGTGAAGACAGAGAGCAAGAAAGACATAACCGAATTGCATCCAAATTGCGGAACTTCTGACTGTTGCGGACAATGTGAGACTGCAGTTGAACCAATCGTGAAAGAAGAAAAGCAATGAATACAATATGGCACATAATGCTCACTGCATGTCTAGACACACAAATGATGCAATGCGTATCACAAGACGTACAATGGTTTGATACACAGAAACAATGCGAAATTGCATTAAATGAATATACTGAGATTCCGCCTGATGGACCTTTTCAGACAGTAGAATGGCAATGTAAACCACTAGGATCATCATCAACATGAGACAGACAGCAAGTTACGCAGAAGAGCAAGACGTATGGTACACAGAACTCAAAAATCTAGCAGAGATGTGGTCAACTTCAGAGACTAAACTATCCACAGAGTTAGAAGAACTAGAGAAGAGAAGAATAGTCGATGCGATGGCGATTTCGAACAATAACAAATCACACGCGGCAAAACGTCTAGGTATCGGCCGTACTCTATTGATACACAAGTTAAAGAAATATAATATTGATTAACCGTACTTAGGTAGATACGCAAAGGTATAGAACAACCACACTAGAAGAGAAAACACTGCCGTACCCGCAGTTAATGCCGCGGCAAGTTGAACCATCTCCATTATATTTTCATGTCTTTCTATTGCCGCTCTTCTTGCCGCAAGTTCTGCTTCGCGTCTTTTCTCTGCCGCTTGCTTTTGAAATTGTAACCAGTCTTGCCACATGCCAGCACGACCTGTATAAATCATCATCTCTCGGAGTTCATCTTCTTGTGCCTTGAGTTTTTCAAGTGCCATAAACTCTTCTAAGTCAGATTTGTTTCCGCCTGCGTTATTTACTTTTTTCTGTAAAGAATTTTTTGCATCAAAATAACCTACCAGTTGCTCACCACAATCGTACAGTTCTTTTCCGTTGCTTATGAATTCTTTTACAGTATTGAACGCCGCAGATGCTAATGCTAATTCTGCTAACATAATGATGATACCCCTCTTTCGGTGTTGTATCATATATCATGTTGTAAGGGGAAGTTTCAACTCAAGTCGTTATGACTATTTATAAAAAAAGAGGGTTACCATTTCTGATAACCCTCATCACATCTCTGTTATTTCATTTCACATTACCTAAGAATTTTGTTACGCTTGCGTATACAATAGATACTTAGACCAAACTAGTATAAGGCGCATAATGTAAAACTGGATAACTCCATTCTCCTATATGTTGTTTAATCATCAGCGGCGAGTTTTGAGAAATAAGACATTGCCTCATCATCCTCATCATCGCTAGTTGATGCTGTTGCAACTTGAGGTGCAGATTTTTCTTCTTCCACCCAAGGTACGCTTTGTTCTGCAGTTGGTGCTGGAGCGACTGGCGCTGGCGCACTAGGTGCAAAAGTCTCTGGTGTTGTGTTCAAGTTTAAAACCAAATCTAGTTTTGATTTCAGTTCATCATAAGACTTGAAGTTTGATGCTTCTAAGAACGACTGCAATTTATACTGCGTCTTCCATAGTGCTTCAATCTTACTATCATCGCCATCAAACAATGATGATACACTATCAAACTCGGATTTATCGTAGTTAGTAAAACCTTCTACCTTACGAATTTTAAGTTTGAAGTTAGTACCTTTCCATGGATCAAATGGATTGATAGGACTCTCATCTTCGAACTGTGGTTTCATCTGGTCCATAATCTTATCAAAGATTTTCTTACCAAACTTGAACAGTTTAACTTGACCCTCATTCTCAGGATGCTTCGGATCAGAAACAATGAGAACATTGGCGATATAAGAAAGTCTACGCTTCTGCTTTCGTGCAATGTCTTTGTTTGCTTCTGTACCAGAGTTCCATAGAACAGAGTTATACTCTGCTACAGGGTCCTTCTGATTGAGTGTCGTTAAAGAATTCTCAATGTACCACTTACCAGTAGGACCTTGAAACCCATGATTAAAGATACGAACCCAAGGAAGTTCTTCACCTTCACTCTCAGGAAGAAAACGAATAACAGCATAACCATTACCTGACTTATCCAGTTCAGGACGCCAGAAGCGGTCATCGTTATTGCTATTGCTGTTGTTTTGGGGAGTGTTTACTTTATCTACTTCACCAAGTAAACGTGAAAGATTGTCGTTAGACTTTTTTAGTTGTGCAAAATTTGTCATTTGTATTTACCTCGTATGTACGTTATATTGCGTTGTATAAGTTTATCTTATCCACATATTCATCATATGCTACTATTTATACGACTTTCATCGTATTTCTGTTGTACAGTATACACTATTGCCTTGTATTTGTCAACATCAAAATCAAGAAAAGGTCGGTATTTAATTAACTTTCGCCGTTCTTCTTTCCAGAAGAAATCATCACCGAGCATCTTATCCCAATATGACAAGTAGTTGTTAATAGCATCTAGTATCAACATCGTTTCAATTTTTACATCTCCACGACTATACATCTGTAGTAATATAGGATGTTGTTCATCCTTTACCACAAAACATTTGTCGAACTTGTTGAAGTCTTCCTCTTCAAGTTCAGAACAAATTTCATCAAGGTCGTCTTTGAGATTTTTAGTTAAACTCTGTAGACGACCTCTCCAATTATTATATACTTGTAGTGCTTCTTCATAGATAAAAGCACCACCCCATCGATTACCATCGACATGATTGGCAATCAAAAACTTAGGTAGTTCAGTCTCATTAAACTCTTTTGCTAGACGTTGAAAATTAAACTGGTCAGACCTTTTGTAAAAAGTTTCATCTTTTGTCTTGACTGCGCCTCTAGTTTTTGTTATATCATATCTATCTGTTGTAAAATGTAACTTAAAAGCAAGATAGATGTTGAATGCTTCAAATTCATTCATACCCAAGGTTTTCCGCATACCCATCCGACTAAACTCCTTCTCTCTCCGTTGATTACTGGTTTAACTCTATGCATTATAAATGATGGAAAGAGAATTGTCAATCCTTTTTGTGGCGAAATTGTTTTTATACGATTATCACTATCAGGCAATCCATATTCAAACTCAAACTCACCACCTTCATAATCGTCATTCAATAATACTGAGAAAGATATTTTTCTAATCAACCCATGAAGTTCAACCATACTTACTTCATCTTTAGTATATGGATTTTCTTTTTGGTCGGAGTGCCAATTATAATGTTGTGTTTCACTATACCTTGTATATTGCAATTTCTCCATCACGCTATGCTGAAAATTCCAACCGGCGCCTTGATTTACTGTGGTCATTGCATCAATAAGTTTTTTATAAATCCATTTTGTATCTTGAGTATTTTCTATCCAAGAAATATGACTGTCTCTATAATTCTTACGAGCATTCCCATTAAAAGTTTTTGCTTGCTGTGGTTCTAATGCTTCACCAATTGAAGATATTTTAGTTAACTCTTCATCAGAAAATATTCTCTTATGTAAAAAATATGGTTGTCGTAAAATCATTTCAATACTTTCATCATGTTAAATGCAATGGTAACTCTATCTTCATCTTCAAAGTGTGGAGGCATCTTATGCATCAACCATCCAGGGAAGATGATACACTTACCTTTCTTTGCATTAATTCTTTCAGGTTGTTCATTATATATTTGTATGCGCGGATCAAAGAACTCTGTCATACCAATATCATCATAATAAAGAACTGCGGACAGCATCTTATCATCACCGTGTCGATGCATCTCATGTGTACACCCTCTAGGAACATAGTTGACCCATGAGTTATCTAGTACAACAGAAGTATTCATCTGAACACCCATAGTGTAAGCGACATTACCCAATAGTTTGTTTGTGGTGGGACCAACTTGTAGTCTATCGGGATTATTATAACTGGTGTAGTAGTGAAGAACACCTGATGGTAATCCAACTTCTCTGAACATGTCTAGTTCTTTTCTAGATGCATCTATGAAATCTTCATCAAATTGTATCTCATAGATGTGTGTAGGAAAAACACTATATGCAGTGAAGTCTAATGCATCAATCATACAGGCAACTCCGCAGTGGTCTTAGGAAGATAATGTAAGTCTTGAGCATTAACTGCTACTTTTTCTTTAAGTGTTTTACTCACAAACTTACGAATATCTTCTGGTTCAAGTTCATGGTTCTCACAATAGATGAGAATTGCATCCATATAATTAACTTGTTTGTCTCGTACTATATCTTCTACTATTTTTGAAAATCTTCTTGGTGTCATTGGTTCTGGATTTGTAGTCATATTATTTTAATCCCATCTATAAAAAATGTGGTCACCTATTTGAGCAATATATGTTTTCGTCTTTGCCCAATAAGGATTTACATAAGTTGCATGATAATGTGTTGACCCCTCAATCATACCATCATAACGACCATCTATTACTCTTGTCGCTAAAAGATATAATCCTGAGTATGCGTACACATCTCTAATTTCGTCAGACTTACCGTCACAGAACCAACTAAACTGACATTTATTTCTAATTGGAACATCTTTGTCATGTTCTTCTTTCCACCACTTAGATGTTGGTCCTTGATAAACCACTTCACATATAGTGTTAGGAAATCTTGAATCCTTAACACGGTTCATAACAACTAATGATACTGCAATCTGACCCGCTTTGGGTTGTCCCTTTGCTTCAAAGTACATATTTTTTGCGAGACAAGTTGTTTCTGCATCAATAGTAAATGTTTCGGTTGCAACCTCTGCACTTGATCCGCTTGACTTATAAGCGATTGCAGAAGCAACTAATGCTGTTAACACAATTGTTTTTTTCATCATGTACACAGTATACTATAAAAGAAGAAAGAAGTCAAGCAGAAACCACTTGACTTCTCATTATTACCACCTTAGCGTTGTGAAACGAAAGAATTCATCTCATTTGCTAGTTTGCTGATATCACCGAATGTCGGAAATGTAGGCATTTCTGGAAACTGAACATCTAGTCCTGCTTCTTTGTCTGCATAGTATTTCTCTTTAATATTGCTGATATCAGTGTGATATTGCTCTGTGAGCAGTTGTTTAGCACTCTCAATCATAGAGAAGCGCAAATCGAATGGATTACTCATACTATTTCTCCTTGTGTGTATGTGTGTAAAATGTAGGGTGAAGCAATTGCTTCTTCTGTTTCCAGGCGCCCCTACGACACCCAGAAGATTATGCCGCTAGGCGAATATCTTCATATGCAATGTTATCGTTTGCATTTACTTTGTTTTGACTTATTAGGCGGTCATCCCACAGTTCTACTCTTTCCTATTTACGTCAGTCGATCCTATTTCGCCCCCATCATAAGCACACTTCCGTGCCATATCTCTACCGAGATATCCAGGTTGTGGTTTCACCTTAATAAACTTTGAGACCCAATTTGCAAATGCTTCTAGCATGTTTACCTCTAGTGTGTTTATGGTGGAGGCGGTGGGTATCGCACCCACGTCCTGCCCGTCATTCAGATTGTATCAACAAACTGTACATTATATATAACATGCTTTGATGTAAATGTCAAGTAGTAATTCCATTATTACCAAAAATACTGTTATACTCTAATTCACCTCCATCTGATATAACGCAAGTTACATTTGCTGATGGAAGAAATTCTAATATTGTGACTGTACCTTTGTCTTTGTTAACTAGAACTTCGACAATACTAGGTAGTGTAGTTTTGTATCTAATCATTCCAACTTCGCCGTACTCATTCGCAAATTCTGCTTTTACTTCGTTGTATGGTTTCTTAGTACAGACAACAGGTTTTTGTCCTTGTCTATATTCATGTTCTGAATTATCTTGAGCAAATGTGATGCTGGATAAAAATGTTAGACACCATACCAATACAATAACATCAAATACCCATGACTTTCTGATATTCATTTCGAACCTCTCTATAGGACTCTATATAATTGTCCCTCTTCTCTATGAAGAGTTGTGGTTCGTTACCTTCTACTGCCATTATAATAACGACAGTATCAATTGGTATACCTGTTCTCTCTTCATACATTACTGCATATGCACTACCTTGTTGAAAGTAGTTGGTAATGTACTCTGCTTGTTTAGGTCTGCTAGAGGTCTTAAAATCAATAATTGAAAGGCGACCATCAAACTCTGCAATACAGTCTACACGACCGGCAGTCTTCAAGAAGTCTGAATATAGTGATGCTTCTTGAACATGTATATTATTTATCCTGTTTAGATAATCTTGAACTGAAGTAAACATAGACTTCTCTGCAGGATTAGCAAAAGTAACATCTTTGTTGTTAATGTAGTCTTCTACTTGATAATGAAACTTAGTTCCTCGCGTGGATGCTTGGCGACTAATCTTGTTCGCCGCTTCTTCACCTACTCGTTTGCGCCACTCTAGAATGCCTGCTTTAGACTTCCATCCTAGTACTGTTGTTACTGATGGATATTTTAATCCCTCAGGTGTCACATACAAACGCATGTTGTCTTCATTGATTGTTTGTAGTTCATCGATTTCTTTTGGTTCAAGATGTGTAAACATGTTCTATCCAGTTGTGGTTGTTTTCGCGAAAGTATTCATAAAATCTCATTGGGTAAATTTGAATGCCAATATTAATTTTAGGTTGTTCACCAAGATATACGTTAGTATCATGAGTGACCCATGAAGGAAAGATTGTGAGGTCTCCCACATTATCAATAATATTTAAGTATTCATCTCTGCTAGAGATATGATATCTTGTTTCTGAGTTTGGATCATACCCTCTTACATAGATATTAGCACTAAGAAATGAGTAAGTACCAATATCGTGTGGGTGTTTTTTTATTTGTTCACCTTTACGGGTGACATCATACCAAGAATGAATAAAAACTTTTTCTTTCATATTACCTGTTAGTGTACAATACTTTTGGTAGTTTGTCAAGAGTTTTTTTCGAATATCCGCAATAATTTCATTATCTGGATATCTGGTGAATATGTTGCAATCAACCGCGTCTTCATTAATTAGAAATTCGTAAAGAACACGCTCATTGAAATCTATCTTAAATAATCCTATACTAAATTCGCGATAAGGAATAGAGAAGGAACTTATCTCTGGTTTAGTTTCATATGTAAAGATTTCGTAGTCTTCTGTAAAGTTACTATTAAATATCATCTAGGAATTTCCAACGAAACTATATCGTCTAATCTCTCATCATTACCACAAGTTTTTTCGAATATAAACTTCTGACAATTATCTAAGTAGATACATTGAAACACCAATGCAACTCGCATTTCTTTAGTTGAGGTTGTTGATAGTCCTCTATGTTTTACTTTGGCGTCAAAATATGAAAAGTAATCTTGCATATATGGAGTTTCTTCAACCGAACCATCAGCAAATTCAAATTCAGTACCCATATGTTTATGGTGAGGATTAAAACAAGGATAGTAAACAATAGTTCTACAGTTTTCTTCAGCACTGTCGGTGTGCCAAGGTCCATCCATCTCTTTAGTTTGACCTAAAAGATAACATCGCCCAACTTGAATGTATGGATTGATGTCCAGTTTCTGACAAATTTTTTTCCATATCTCTTTTACTATAGGGTCCATCTTAGTATAATATAGATTGTTGTGATAATCAGAAACAAAGTATGACCGGTGTGCATACTTACCTTCAGCACCAGCGCCATACTGCCACAAAAACTGACGCTGGAAATACTCTGAGAAGAATTTTCTCATCTCCTCAGAGTGTCCCGCATTTTCAAACATCACTTCAGGTAGTTCATTATTAAGTTTTGTCATTACTAAATCATTTCTATTGCTAGTTCAGTCGTTTCGTTTACTCTACGAGTCCAACCTTTGCCAAATGTATCAAAGGTACTCAAGGATTCATAGTAACTCTGTCTCTTAGATTGATAATCTCGGATAGCACCTTCAATACCATTCTCATCAACGTAGTTTGCCACTGCTTTAAGTGTATTAGGACCAATGCCACCATCCGCCACAGTACCAATCATTCTCTGTAGATATTTGGCGGCACGACCTGTACCAGCATTCACACCAAAATCAAAAACACACAAATCAAGACCACTAGGTAAATCATCACCTTTGACGCGATCCCAATAGTTCTTTTTATAGATAGGTGCAACATCTTCAACCGTCAAGTCTTTCATGTTCTTTTCACCACCCCACTCCTCATAGACACGTTTGGTGACGCCGAGATTGGTTTCACCTCCAGGGTCTTTTGGATGATTAACATAACCACCCTCATGGTGTAGAATAGTTTCTAAACACTTATCATAATTTTTATTTGCCATCTTAGTTTATCCTTTTGTGATGATTGTCCACGCACCATATGCAATAGCAATACCAGCGGCAATCTTTGCTAGTGGTGATAAGAACAGTACTAGGCAACCTAGAACGATTAGTCCAGCGCCATCCCAACTTGTTCTTTCTTTAATTCTATCTTTAATCCAACTTGTCATTTTAGTCTCCTCTTGTTAAGCGCATTTCTGCATCTTTTTATCGACACTCTCAAATATACCCTTGTACTCTTTTCGGTTTTTACTTAGTATATATTCACGAACTAGTCCACTTCTGACAATATCTTCTTCTGTGAAATTAACTGTCTCAAAAGATTTCATAGTTTTTATAATGTCCATAAATTGAATAATACCATTTTGTTCAGTCTGCTTAACTAAATCGGTTTGCATAAAGTCTCCACAGAATGCAATACGAGAATTTTCACCCACTCTAGTAATGATTGTGTCTAATTCATGAAAGTTTAAGTTTTGACACTCATCAACAATAATAAAAGCATCTCGTAATGTTATACCTCTAATATATGAAGTTGGTACGAACTCCAATATATCTTGATATTTAGCAAGTTCATATGGGTTCTCAATATCAGGAAACAATTCGTCAAATAAAGAATAGTATGGTTCAGTATAAACTGACATTTTTTCTTCCTGCGATCCAGGTAAGAATCCAATATCCCTTGTCGGTAACATTGACCTAACGATATAAACTTTTTGCTGGTCCACTCTCCTAGATAGGACTGCTTGCATTGCCAGATATATCATAATGAATGTTTTACCTGTGCCTGCACATCCATGTAGCATCAAATGTTTTTCGTCATTGAATGCTTCAAATGTTTTTCTTTGATTTTCCGTAATAGGAAGAACCTTCTTCATTGAAGTCTTTGTTAAACATTTTGCTTTTACTGCTAGGGATTTAGATTTTGACATGTGTTCTCCTTTATGTAACTGTCATCATAACAAAGAAACATCACAGACATAATTAACTAAATGGACATTTACCTCCTGATTTTTTCTGAAATATTTTTCCCAACATTCTATAACCTTTTGATGACCCCCAATTAGCATTAATTGCGTTTGTTTGAACTCTCTCTTGATAGTTGTCATTATAGTCAATATCACGAACCTCATAAGGCAATTGATGTTTAGGAAAAATATTAAATAAACATAATGGTTCTTTAAACTGAAGATTTATTTTTGCTCCTTTATGCTTTATCACCATAAACATATTAAAAGTATTATAATAATCTGTTTGAATAATTCCAGGAAGCACTTCGAAAGGATTCCAACGATAAGGAAGTGGCATCACCATAGTACACATACCAGGAGGAGTTTTAATTCTCCATGGAGATGAAACTTTAATTACCGCTTTGGAATATTCCTCTGGTAAATCATTAACCATAGTTGAGTATTGATGAGGAGGATGTGTAGTAAGAGTCCACTGGTTGCGTACTTCATTTAATTGATAATGCTTCCAGTCTCTAACTTCGTCTACATTAAATCCTATACCATACAAATATCGCAACCATTCTGCGCTTGATGATGGATCATCATTCAGATTTTTTAGAGACAGATGATCCGCTCCATCTTTACCATCGGCATATGCACTCAGTATCGATGATGTAATTGATGCGGCAGTGGTACCATCTAAACTAGTTTCAATTAAGGCGGCGCCCCAAAAAGGAACAACATACCCATGTGTTAATATGTCTTGCATACCAGGACACGTTTTAATAGTCTCTCCTGTAGTTCTCCACTCAACGGGATTACCAGTAGGTAAAAGTTTATTGTGATTACTTTGTGCAGTACGATGATGCATGGGTTCATGCGTTTTAGGTAAATCTCTATACCACTGAGGTATTGCTTTAGAAGCAGGCACAATAGGTGCCCAATCTGCAAGACCTTCAACCGCAGAATAAAATTCAATCTTTGCGTTTGGATATGACTTCTTTCGCAACCAAGTACCAAAGTCATACATTACATCGCGCACACTCATCGTTTTTTATTTCTATGTTTGTTAAGCACATCTCTGGTCTTTACTTCGGCGTTTGTTTTACTGCGATAACTGTCTAGATTAGAACCAGGATTCTTTTCAGCAATTCGTGACATGACTTCTTTGAAACCATCCGACTGCTTATCTTTAATCGAAACACCACCCACAATATTAGGTGCAGTAACCATTTGGTCTAGTTGTGGATTTGTTTTTTTAAAATCGTCCAGTTCGGATATCTTCATGAAGTGGTCTTCAACTTCTCCGGTTGCGTGATTGATAAAACTATATGTTGGCATAATGTACATCTCTATTTAGTGATTGATTGTTGTACCATTGAGGTACATCTCTTTTTTTCCAGTTAGCAAAAGTCTTTTTTGCCTCACGATAAAAGTTGCGATAAGCACTGATGCTATCACCTTCTACCATGCATTGTGGGAACTGCTTCATTGCTTGAGGCGGTTCTGTAAAATTAGTATTGGGAATATTTGTCGGTACAGTTCTTAGAAGTTCTGACAGAAGCGTATAACTAGCATGGGTCTTTCCGTATCTATAGATGAACTCTTTATGCAACTCAGACCAGAGGTCGTACAACCACTTATAATGAGAGACAGACTGGCGAACCCAAATAGCAGACGGGTGATTGACATGACACGCTTTATATACAATTTGCTCTGCATTGTCGTTCTGTAAACGCCATCGTTTTACTTTTCTGTTGTTCTTACTATAATCAGTGTACTCTACGCCGTCAAGCACCCTGTGGGCGGTTGACATGAGTTGTGCATACTCAACAAGCATCTTACTGACATGTTTGTCTACATGCCACTCAGCGCACGTTTTAGGGTCATTATGTAGATAGAATATATTCATCATCACCTCGTTGTATCATTAACTATATTAATATATCATAAAAGAAACACTTTGTCAAGTACTAACTTCTCTCTTCAAGTTTCTTCTGTAGTTTCCTCCAACGCTTAACTGCTTCTTTTTTCTTACGTTGTTTTGCTTCTGCTGGTTTCTCATAGTACTGTTTTGCTTTTAGTTCTTTGAGTATTCCAGATTTTTGTACTTTCTTCTTAAACAGACGCAATGCTTTTTCAACATCGCCGTTGCGTACTGTTACTTCTAGACCCCCATCGCGAGGTCTGTCATCGTTTTTAACGTATCGTCTATTACTGTTGTAGTTATTTTTATATGCCATCTTGATAATGTATCACACTCCTTTACTCATGTCAAGTACTTTTTTTAATCTTGTTACATCTTTACCAAAATTAAACGCAATTGTAAGTCTACGTTGTGTATAATTCTGTTGTTGCATGGGAACTCTATGAAACATATATCCAGGAAAAAGAACTAACTTTCCAGGTTGCGGTAATACAGTATATATTGGTTTTGTAAATTCAGTTCGCTTCTCTTCAATTGTATAATATCTCTGATGAAATGTATATTCATTTGGATTTATAAATTGGGTTGGTGTTAAGTCAGGAGTGGCATAGTATATTGCACATAAATCATGAGTTCCATGATGGTGACTTTCTTGCCAATGTTCATTTTCATAAAGATTGTACCAAAAATCTTCTACAAGATACTCATCCGATTTCCATCCAACAGTTTCTAAAAATTCTGTGCCCGCTTGAGTGACCTGCTCAAGTAAGTCTATATTATTTGACATTATCTCATCATTCAATTCCACGTTATTATATGATGAAGTAACATCGCACTGCCAACTGTTTAAGTCTTTAACTCTATCAACAGTACTGACAACATTAGATACTAATTTTTCATTATCAATATTAAGCGTCACTTCACCTATAGGGTGAGCAAATAACGAATTCATAATCATATTATTATTCCAAATCTTCTTTTACTATATCTTTTCTTGTTAAATCTCTCGCTAAGTAATCATCTTCTGAGATAGGAGCAAAAATACTTCTTTTAATTACTTTGTATTGTCCTCGTTCCACAACATGTTTTGATTGCTCATGCCCACCGGTCATCATAATTACTGCAATTCTACCTGCGGCCTCGCTTCTAACTCTTTTAACCCAACCCCTTTCATTTATGACCTTTGTATCCTCATGGTCAGTAATGAGAACAACATCACCAGGCATAACTTCACAATCAGGACTCCACTTATTTCCCCATTGGTCAAGAAAGTTTCCATCTTTATCAAAATCAACATCACATCTAAATTTAAATCCTGCAGGAGGTTGAGGTCTTAAACCTGCGTCTGCTTGCTTTCTTAATATTCTAGAATCCTCAGAAACTAAGATATAGGGAGACGCCGCAGAGTGTACTTCATGATTGTGCAAATGTCCAACTCTAGTAACTTGACTATCTCCATTAATGTTAGGTTTAACTCTACTACCACCAGTCGTGTATTGAATTTTCTTATTACCAACAATTCTACGTTGGGTAATATCATAATCGCTCATTTTTCATACCTCTCAAAAAATATAAATACTTTCATACAGATTATTTATACGAGGAAAAATAATGTCTAAGAAATTTACAGATATTAAAGACGCAATTGTAAAAGAACAAATTGCAGATTTAAATGAAGGTGTTTATGATCCAGGTATTTTCAAAGCATTCTTCTTAGCAGGCGGACCTGGTTCAGGTAAGTCTTATGTTCAAAAACAAACAACTGGCGGTATGGGTCTCAAAGTAGTTAACTCGGATGACATTTATGAGAAGATGTTAAAAGATGCTGGTATGGATACAACACCAGAAGATATCTACTCAGACAAAGGTCAAGAAATTCGCGGACAGGCAAAGAAAGTGACAAAAGCAAGACAATCAAATTTTTTAATGGGTCGTCTTGGTGTTGTTATTGATGGTACTGGCAAAGACTTTGAGAAAATTCAAAGACAAGCGGCGTCACTAAAGCAACTCGGTTATGATACTTATATGATTTTTGTTAATACTTCAGAAGAAGTTGCACAAGAAAGAAATCAAGCAAGAAAAAGAACACTACCAAGAGAAGAAGTCAAATCAATGTGGATGGATGTTCAAAAGAACATTGGTGCATTTCAGCGTTTCTTTGGTAGCAAGAACTTTATCATTCTCGACAACAATGGTCCTAATGATGATATTCTACAAATGGTCTTTAAGAGAGTTCGTAACATGGTCAACACTCCAGTTAAGAACTACATTGCAAAGCAGTGGATTGCTAACGAACTAGAAAAGAAAAGAAGGAGATAATTCTCCTTCTACTTAGTTGTCACCCAACATTATTCTTTTTGCCTCTTCATGGTAACCCATTTGTGATAATGCATGTGCCGCTCTTGCACGTCCTACAGTCTCACTAATTGTGATTGCAAATACTAAACCCGCAATAAATGCAGTTCTAATCACCTCACATGCTTTGCATGTGTATTCATAACTGTTGTGTAATGCTATGCCAATCGACATTTATTTCTATCTCCTGTATTTTATATAATTGTTATAGTACGCAAGCGCATCATCGTCTTGTAGATGTTTTGTATCATTAGAAAATTCAGTTCTAATAAAACGAATAATGTCCGAGTTTGGATTTGATCCTACTAATGTATTGAATAAATTTTTGAACAAGTTCTTCATGCTATTAACCTTAAACGCCCGCACCACTTTTGACTTGACCCCTTGGCACAAGTCATATATACTAGTGTATAGTGTGATGATGTTGTACAGTATTGCACTGCACAAATCTATTTATACAAGAGACTATAAAAAAGGTCAATAGTATTGATGTTTTTTTAGAATAACACATGTGACAAAAACGCACAAGTAACATAATGGAGCATATAATGAAAGTAAAGTTGATTTCATATTCACAACCACCACTCGGTGACATTGAAGGTTTAGATGATGTACAAGACTTAATCGCTTATTGCGCGAGAGTATCAAACCCTAGCGGACAGATGAACTCCGCAACATCTAAAAAACTTCTATCATATCTAGCAAAGCATAGTCATTGGTCACCTTTTGAGATGGTGTCTGCTTGTTTAGAAATTGAGACTACAAGAGATATCGCAAGACAAATTCTAAGACATCGTTCATTCAGTTTTCAAGAGTTTAGTCAACGGTATGCTAATCCAACAGAAGATTTAGAGTTTGTAATTAGAGAAGCGAGATTGCAAGATGAAAAAAATAGACAAAACAGCATCGCCACAGAGGATGAAATTCTACAAGAAGCATGGGCGGCAAGACAAAGAAGTGTTATTGATGAAGCAAATAGTGCTTATCAATGGGCAATCGAAAACGGTATTGCTAAAGAGCAAGCAAGAGCAGTCTTACCAGAAGGTAATACTATGTCACGTTTGTACATGAATGGTACACTTCGTTCTTGGATGCATTACATTGAACTTCGTGCCGCCAATGGAACACAGTTAGAGCATATTGAAATTGCGAAAGCATGTGCAGAAGTGATTGCAGGTATATTTCCACTTGCCGAGGACTTAGTAAATGATTAATCGCATTGGATATACGGGTTCTCCTGGTTCATGGGTGGGGGGAAATCAATATGAAGTCTACAAATCAGATACGATTATTAACAATCAAGAACTTCTAATAGAACATCTACTAGAATTTCATCATAATACAGAGTATAGAACAAGTAATTTTGATACTTATAATATATTCACAGAATGGACTACCGATACAATGTATGATTTGTTTACAAATGTTAAAGATGTGGTTCGCACTCATTTACCAAAGGGAAGACTTTGGTTACAAGCATGGGTAAATGTACACAAACAGAATGAGTGTCTAGATTGGCATCATCATCATTTCCCTTTTCATGGATACATATCAATCGATCCAAAGAATACAACTACAGAGTTTGCAAAATGGAAAGTAAAGAATAGCGTAGGAAATATATATTTTGGACACGGCGGAAAAGCAAACGAGCATAAGGTTACAGTTAATGAACCATACGATGACTATCGCATTACAATAGGATTCGATGTGCAGTCGGTTGCAACTCAAGGAAGAAATAAATTTATACCGATATGATAAAGGAAAAAAGATGATTGAAGAAATATTTCCAACACCAATTATGGTCGTGGACTTATCTGAAATGTTAGATATGACAGATGTTCATGAAAGATGCCTAAAGATTATTAGTCAACCCAACCATGTATGCGAACACGGACTAGTACCAAAAGGAGTGAGTTCGTACAATTCTAACACACCAGTTATTACAAATGATAGCATCAAAGATGTGAAAAACATAATTATGATGCAAGTAAGACAACTAGAAAAAGCATTAGCAATTTATCCATTAGAGTTTACTAATAGTTGGATTAATATTATGCCAAAAGAAAGTACCATTGGGGCGCATCTACATCCATATTCAGTTATCAGTGGAGCGTTCTATTTGAATGCTGGAGAAGGTGCAGGTGAATTTGTGATTGAAAATCCTTTATATCATAGTCAAATGATGATGCAATCTCAAGGTAAGTCTGAATACACAAAAGTTTTTCAGTCGATTGAGGCAAAGACAGGACGACTAATTCTGTTTCCTAGTTATCTAAAGCACCACGTTAAAGGTAATAACTATGAAGGACGCACAGTCATGAGTTTCAATACCAATTACGATAGAAGAATTGACCTCAAAGGTTCAATATAAATTAAAAAAAATTATAAGTCGTTGTTTTAACACAACATTTATTTTCACTTTTATGTGGATTTCTCTTGACATTACGGTAAACATCTGTTATATTGTATATGTAAGATGAGATTGAAACTTAAACGGAGAAAACATTATGGCGTATATTTCACAAGAAACTAAGAAAGAACTTGCTCCTGCTATTAAAGCGGTTGCTAAGAAGTACGGTGTCAAAGTTACTATCGGTGTTAACCATCACTCTTCTTTAGTTGTTCGCATCAAAGAAGGTGTGCTTGATTTTATCGGTGCCGCTAATGCTCATAACAAAGTTGTTGCACAGCGCCGTGGTTATGGTGACCAAGAATTTAGTGTGAGTGACAACTTCAGCATTAATCCTTACCATGATGAGCGTCATTGGACAGATGTTGGTTTTGAAACTGAAGCAAAGTTTGTTGCTGAAATGGTTGCGGCAATGAAAGGTAACAAGTGGTACGACAACAGTGATGCAATGACTGACTACTTCGACACTGCTTATTACCTTGACCTGAATGTTGGTCGTTGGGATACACCTTACGTTTATACTGCTTAATTGAGGAGACTATATATTATGAATGCAAAATTAACCGCGGTGCTTAAAGCACTTTCATCAATCGATAACCAGGAAGACTTGAACGTGATTGCTCAAGCATGGAAAAATCAAATGAACATCATTGCGAAATCTCGCAAGCGTACCGTTGCTAAAGGTATGACCATTGAATGGACCAATCGTGGGTTCACTCAAAAAGGAACTGTTCAAAAAGTTAACCGTACTACTGTTGATGTTATTGCTACGGGCGCAACTCCGTTCGGTAAGACTGTCACTCGCGTTCCAATGTCGATGATAACTGCAGTTTAGGAGGAGGTTTTAATGTTACCTGATTAAAAGGTTTTATTTGTTTCTGAAAAGGGGACACCCTATATAGCATTCAGATAATGCAAAACCGTTGCCACTTCGGTAATAATAGTGGTAAAAGTAAAAAAAGTTATTTACCATAAAAAGTACTTGACTTTAGTAACAACATATAGTATATTAAAAAACTTCGGAACTACTTAGACGCAACAGGAGATTACGATGCGCTACTTGAAGAAACATGAGATGCGGATGGAAGACTTACCATCTTATAATTTTAAAGGGTTTGTATACGCACCCACTACACACGCTGGTCGTGTCTATCATACTGTCTATAGTAACTATAGATATGTGACAGACTTATCAGGTCCCACCAATGCAGTATTTTCTAAAAAGGAATTTATCGATGTCATCCAAAAAGGATTTAACCGATTCCGTAATCGGTAGTCTAGTTTGCACTTCGGAGGATACGGAGGATGGCGGTGCCATCTTTCACTTCGATGGATCGGATTCAGATATGAATGAGATTATTAGAGTTGGTATGCTACAAGTAATTAAGCAGGACAAACTAGAAGTCGCTGACTATCTTGCTCCTAACTTTGATGACCTACCAGAAGAAGAACAAATCCAGAATTATTTCTTTGCATTCGCTGTAAAGGAAGGTCTGACAAATCTTCTTAAAGACACTGCCGATAAGCAACAGATGAAATTATTTTAACTTTTGCCAAAAAAGATGTGGATTTCCCTTGACATTTATCTAATAGTTCGATATAATGTATATACAAGATGAGAAATGAGAGAGATTATATTATGAAACAAGTTACTGAAACACACATTACTGATTACATTGACTTCATCATGGATGACTATGTTGACTGGTGCGGTCAAGCAAAAATCGGTTCTGACCAAATGAAAGAAACTAAGTTCTTTGCAGAAGAAGGTCGCAACTACATTAAGATTGTTCACGCTAAGGTGGGCGGTCAACAAAGCGTTCATTCTTTTATTGTAAAGAAAGCAACTAAGAAGTTCGTTGAAGGTGATGTACTCATGGCGGCGTCATGGAAAGCACCAGCAACAAACTTTGCGAGAGCGACAGTCTTTGATGCTGAAAGTCTCAAAGGTCGTGTTCGTTGGTCTGGCGTTTGTTAATTAACTATTGGAGATTATATTATGAAAAAAGTTGCAGTTATTCACACCGCATTTGAAAAGACACCTCGCACAGTTGCATTTGTTGAGGTTGAAGATACCGTAACAGTTGATGATGCACTTGAGTATGCATATCGTTGGACACAGAATATCATGGATAGTTGGTCTAAGAAAGGTCCCTGTGACGGCAATGAATTCGTTACCGTTGTTGGAGACATGTCTGATGGTTATGGACTACGTTCTACTTCGGTTGGTGACCAGATATTAGTTGGCACTAAGAAGTACACTGTAGCACCTGTGGGGTTTGAGGAAATGGTAACATGATGACACTTGATGAACTAGATGAATTTTTGCTTGAACTTGAAACTGACGTTGAAAAGAAAATTGAATGGACACTAACTAATCATGTATCACTTGCAGAAGCAAAGAAATACACCGGTGGCATTCAATTATCAATCAACGGTCTGAAAGAAAAGGTCAAAGAACTAAAATTAATTGAAGCATTCAATGATGAAACCGTCTAAGTGTATGATTATTAATAGAAACTATTTTTCATTATTGCCCAAAAAACACTTGACAAAGCACTTATAATAGGGTATAATGTATACATGATGATGAGAAATGAGGTAGAAAATATGAAGAAAGTTTTAATGATTGCCGCTCTTGCGTTAACAGCAACAACTGCGAATGCTACTGACCTCAGTCAGTGGAAGATTCCAGCGAACAGTGTTCTTAATGATAGCGTTAATGCAGTAGGTGCGCCTTTGTGGTTAGAGCATCTTGCAAACGGTATTGATGTTCGAAATGTTCTTGGCGCAGTAGTCGGTACTGTGATTGATCCTCGCGGATATCCAGACAGTGCTTACCCTGGCGGAAAGCGTCCTAATCTTAATGTTCAACTTGGTAATATGAAAACAGGAAAATGTTACAGCGATCCAAAAGGCAATGGCATCTGGTGTCCCTAATAGGGATATCATTATTGATGAGTGCTTGTACTACAACAGAACTTGCAATTGACATGTATCAGAGTTGTAAGTATAGAGATAAATGTCCAGTTGAATTAGTAGGAGATTGGTTAAATGGTAAGTAGAACTTTAGCAATACTTGCATTAACTAGTAGCACGGCACTAGCGAATTCCCCATGTGATTATGACCAGACAGTAGAAACGAACTGGTCACACACAATTGAAAAAACTTCTAACATTGATAAGAAAGTATTTCCTTATGTTGACGATACTCGCAAATGTGTAATGAAGTTTGATGTTACAATCAATGGTACTGTACATCCAACTTCAGGTAGTTATGTGTTCGGTCCTGATGCGACAGAGAACTACGCATGTGAGCAAGCAACAATCAAAGGTAAGAAAAGTATCATCGGTAAAGTCTCTCCAGAAATACTTACTGCAAAGACAGAGATGAACTGTGGCGTAAAGAATAAACCACAAGAAGTTGCTAATGTGCAAATAGCAAAACAATTACCTACACATGAACCAGCACCGAGAGTTACTTCGGAAGTGGTTCGTAGGGAAGTTAGAGTTGTCAATCAACCTCAAGTTATTGAGCGTAGAATTATTGTGCAACCAAATGTAGTCTATACCAGAAGCGGTAGCAGTTATGTTTCGCATAATCCAGTTGATAATGCTATCAGAGGTGTGGTTAACTTAGTATTAGGAAATGGAGCATATTAATTATGAAATATGTGATTGGATTTTTAATTGGTGCTGTTGTAATTTACAACTACCCAGACTTGATTGCAAACATGGACCCTATGGGATGGTTTGTAGATAGTGGTCTTCGTGACCGCGCTGTTGATGTACTAGAAGGAGTGAAATAGTGAAACAGTATAATATGATGATTATGGGTGCGGCGTGTCTTTCGATGGCGGCGTGTAGTTCAACTAACGTAGCGACAAAGAACACTGCACCTCCAGGTACAGTTGACGTTGCGTCATACGAATATAAAGCGAGTGCGGTGAAAGACAATGTTGCAGTAATTCCTAAATGGTTTACTGAGTTGCCATCAAACGATAAAGCAATCTATGCTGTCGGCACATCAGTAACGCCTGACTTACAATTGTCTGTAGACATGGCAGTACTGAATGCAAAGACAACTCTTGCTGACCGTATCAATGGACGTGTTCGCAGTCAGACAAAGAACTTTATCTCAAAGATTGGTTCTGATGAAACTGACACTGCAATCTTGTCTGAACTTGAAAAGACAACTTCTAATCTTGTAGCAGATGTAGATGTTGCTGGATACAAAGTATCAGAAAGTAAGATTGTATCAAGCGGTACACAGTATCGTGCATTCGTTCTACTAGAGTATTCTGATTTGCAAGCAAGTAAAATTCTGATGAACCGTCTGCGTAAAGACCGTATGTTGTTGTCAAAGATTTCTTCAACGAATGCGTTTAAAGAACTTGATGATAAAGTCAATGATGCAAATGCACAAGTGACTGCAGAGAATGAAGCAGTCGTAAAGGTGCTTACACAATGAGCAATCAACGACTAGCAAAGTTGCAACGCAAAGCAACATTCAATGACAGCGGTTCCATGTTGCGTCAAGTTATCAACTTCGCCAAAGAAGCAGAAGAACTGCTAGAGAAGCAAGGTGAAGAAGATGCCGCATTCTACTTTGGTCAATTGAAAGATTGGTTGATTGACCATCCGACTAAAGCGTTCAGCGAGAAGACCCACAAAATTCTAGGGTTGTAAGTTTGCGCCCGTGGCGGAATAGGTAGACGCAACGGACTTAAAATCCGTTATCGATTACGGTGTGTGGGTTCGAGTCCCTCCGGGCGCACCAAATATATATTACAAGGAGATGATAAATGTTACACAAGATATCTGATTTATGTGATAGAATTGATGCCATAAAGTTTCAAGCGGATAGATTGCGAGAAGCAAAATATGGTCCAAACAAAAGAGACGGCGCAGAAGTACAAGCACTCATTGATGATATTCAAGCGATGTGTTATACTGTTGCGAATGACAAATCGAAATACCAGAGAGTGTCTTACTTAGAAGGTGGACAGTTTCAAGAGTAAAAGTATCTGCCCGTAGTTCAGTTGGATAGAACAACGGATTTCTAATCCGTAGGCCGTGGGTTCGAATCCTACCGGGCAGGCCAATTTAGGGGAATGGTGTACTGGTATCACGGTAGTCTCCAAAACTACAGAATGAGGTTCGATTCCTTGTTCCCCTGCCAAATAGATGAGGACGTAACATGAGTAATGCATACGGAAAAACAAGGTTCGATTTAGAACATGCGTTGAATGATATTCGCACAACGGCAACGGACATTCAGACTGTTGCGGATATGATGTACGACAGTACTCTTATCTATAATGAAGACCGAACCCATACTGTTCTTAGTGGTCTAGCAGAAGTGTTAGAAGCAAAGTGTGAGAAAGCAGATATGATATTCAAAATGCTTTTTGAACTAGACGAATACAATCATCAGTATTACAAAGATGCTGATGGAACTTTGCGTTGGCGAGACACAGACCAACCATTAGAGTCCCAACTGTGGGATAAAGTTTAACGGAGATTAGCGCAGTCTGGTAGCGCATCTGCTTTGGGAGCAGAGGGTCGTTGGTTCGAATCCAGCATCTCCGACCAATATTGAAAAGGAATTAATATGTCACAATGGCATGGTGGTAAAGGTTCAGGTCGTAGAAAACAAACAGATGACAAATCATATTCTGAAAACTACGACCGTATATTCGGAAAGAAAAAGAAACCTAATCCCAATGATAAAAGGAAAGTGAAGGAGTGATATGAAAGAAGTAAACATACAACATGCGTTTGCAGACTTCTTCGTGCATGAAGAAATTTTTATTAACAATGACGATATCTGTAAATTCATCTACAAGCAAAAAGAAAAGAGTGAAGGTCCTAGTATCTGGTTTGATGGAACAGAACCTGAACTGGCACAGTTCTATGGTGTTGTGCAAACATATCTAGATGCAATGCATACTAAGTTATCTTTGTATCCTAAACTAAAGCAAAGACTATTTCAAGCATGGGCAAACATCAATATGAATGAATTTATTTCTGTTCCTCATAGTCACAGTGAAAGAGCATATGCAGTTATCTCTGGAGTATATTATCCAAAGGCAGATGAGAACTGTCATCCAATTGAGTTTGCATCTAACAATCGTTCAGTTGAGCATGTGATTTTTCCTGAGGTTGTAGATAAAGAGAATGAATTCAATTGCGGTCACAAACGCATTGTACCTAAGACCGGAACTCTTTTGTTATTTCCTTCTTGGTTAATACACTATGTTGTACCGGCGGGTACTGCAACAGAAGATAGAATTTCATTAGCATTCAATGCTGACATGGTACCTAAAGATTGATATGAACATAGAATTCAAATCATTAGACAAAGATAATTTATATCCTCCTGTGCCTGCGACACAAGTTATTCCGGAGAGATTTAAAAAGATACCGAATACAAATACAGAATATGATTTAATGACTGTGAAGAATTGTATGCCTATGATAGAACATCTATCCAATGGTTATGCAATCAGACTGAGACATAGTATCGACATAAAGCAAAAGTTTCAACCTTATGCAGAAGGGTTCGATGAGCGAAATACATTTACTGTTGGTCAAGTAGGATTAGGTAATCATCCTCATGAGCAATTACCTATAACTATAAACGGTAAGAGAAATGATTATATAAAACTTCCTAATCTATGGACTATCAAAACTCCAGATGGATACTCTTCTATGTTCTATTCTGTTTTTGGTGAAGAGAGATTTAAAATATTCAGTGGTGTTGTTGCCACAGACAAGTATACTCTTCCTGTATTGTTTCCTGGAGTTATTACAACCACAGAAGATTTTACAATTGAAGCAGGGACAGCAATTGCTATTGTATTTCCTTTCAAGAGAGATAGTTGGACATCAACCACTACTGAATGGAGTGTCGATAATAAGATACAAGAGATGGAAGATATGAGAACCTTTAATGAAAATGCACATCATTATAAAAATTCAGTGCATGTAAAAAGTAAATTTAATTAAAAAAAATTACAAGTCATTGAAATGCAACGATAAAAAGTTGCATTTTTTTGTGGATTTCTCTTGACATTAGTGTAAAAGTAGGGTATATTATATAAGTAAGATGAGTTGAAAGAGAGAGAAAAAAAAATGATGTTTATTGATGCTGTTGAAAACAAAATGATTGCTGTTTACAAAGACGTTGGTGAGTGTGTCGGTCACGCTAAGACCGCTAAGATGCTGAAATACATTCTTCAAACTCACAAGATTGAGAACGAGACTTTCTACTACGGAAGCACTATGGACTTCGCTGATGAAGTAGGGTTCGCCCACTACGATGATGCTAAGAAGATTGTTGATGAGTGTTTCGATATGATTAAATGTGAAATGGTTGCTGAGGAGTTAGCATAATGCAGATTTTAGAAATCAAAGAAATTGTTGCTGAAGAAGTTAATGATATGTTCCGTGATATGATTGAGACTGGTCAAGGCATCGGTAGCAGTGATATTACTGCTTGTATGAATGCTTGTGTTCCTGCGGTGAATGGTCGCTTCGATATTGACCTTCCTTTGTTGTGTCACTTGATACATGATGCAATCGGTAAGTTAGAAGAAGAGGTAATGGCATAATGATTGATTGTTTTGTAAATGGCAGTGTGAAGTTGTCGAAAGGAACTACCTTGAAAGAATTCATGGAGTTCATGTGGGACTTGAAAAGTTTTGATGGTCTTAATGTTGTTGACAAGTGGGTAGGGTTTGGCGCACTGCCAGATATCAAACTTGTTCTAGAGAATGGTCATCAGATTAGTTGTAAGCGATTATGGCAAGAGAGAGTGTAATGAATCCTATGAGAGATTTTGTTGTTGGTGAGTGGGTAGTACTGAAAGGTATTTCTCGCCACGGCAAGCAACGCATTGACCAACACGGTAAAGAGTGGGAAGTTCGTGATGTAGGAACATTCAACGGCATTCGCTGTATCAGTGTTCTAAGTGAAAGTAAGACTTTCAAACTGGCGCCAGGACATAAAATACGCGACATGCGTTGGATACATATTAAAGATGATCCAAACTTTGAGGTGATTTAAAATGATTAGTTATACAAAAGAATTTAATGATATAAAGTTCACACCATTCTTAGATGGTGTGCAAGCACTTATTGACTATGGTGCATATGAACTATCTGTTGTTAGACATTCTAGTTCATACGGTAGTGACAAAGGACTCTACGAGATTGGTGTCTTTGATAAACTAGCAGGTATGGTTTCTCTTCCTGGTATCACTCTTGCCGAAGATACTATCAAAGGATACTTGACAGAAGAAGATGTTTCTGCTATAATGAAGAAAATGGAGACACTAACAACTAATGAAGGAGTGCAAATTGCAATCTAAATATGTTTTGATGATTGATCCCACACCAAGAGGTTGGGCATACGGGTTTCCGAAAGCATTACCACAACATGCGGTTGGTGGTTCCGGTACAGACTTATTCGTGTTAGAAAGTTTTAATCTAACAATGTGGGTTACCGCTCATGGGTATCCAAAAAACCAGTTTCAGCATTATCGTTTGTTTGTACAAGAAGTTGATGATATTGATGAACAGTACAAAGCAACTGGAACTTATTTAAGAGAGTGATGAACAATGGTTTGGATTAAAAAGTATCACAACGACAAGCGCGATTACATTATTAAAACTCATGAGATTGAGATTCCAAATACTGTGATTGAAGAGAAAGCACCTGAGTATGATTTGCATAAGAAGTATGAAGTTGTACTCATGCAAGACCAAAACGAACTGACAGGTCAAGTCTCATACTTCTGGTTCGAAGAACAGAAGCAAAAAGTAATCTCACCGAGATTTAATAATCAACAAATAGCAATGCATTGGATGAAAGAAAATGATAGACAATAGACCACGCGGTATTCCGTCTTCAGCAAAGAAGCATATGAATAAAGCATTCGAAGAGATTGAACAATACGCAGTTAACTATACAGACACAGAGCATCTTATTGCTCAACTTCTCATTCGTATGGGTGATTGGTTTGAAGATCCCGATCCGTATTACGATGAATGGTTCGCACAAGCAAATCAAGAAAGTCTTGAGATGATGTTCAATGCAATGCAGAGATGTAATCGTGACAACTTCTCATCAAGAGCAAAGTCTCATGCCTCTGTCGATTGATATCAAAGAACGCTTGTTTAGACAAGTCGTATCTTGTGTTCATAACGATGAGCAATATCATTATGTTTGCCCACGCTGTAGTTCATGGGAATACAAAACAGAACTCATTTCAGAGTTTACTTGTATTCAATGTGAGTTCGTGACGCAAGACATACATTACACAAAACTCTTGTCTTCAAAACGCTAAAGGAAAAAACTATGATTAAACTTATATCTGAAACAGACGATGCACATAAAGCATACACTGCAGTAGAACGAATTGAGATGACGGTATCTTCAGATGCATCAGTCGATGAAATGTTAGATGTGTATAAACAATTTCTCAATGCGTGTGGATATCATGTAGATGGTTATTTCGAACAGGTAAACGATGAAGAAGAAGTAGAGAGTGATTTTTGTCCTGTCGTGCTTGACTTCACAAAGAAAGAACAAGAAGTATCATGGGAAGTCCCTGCGGATCAGACTTTGTATGAAAGTCATGAAGCATTCATGAAACGTAAAGCGAGAGAAGAAGACAATGACAACTAAGAAATTAGAATTGAAGTTTGCTGATACATTCTTTGATAGTCTAGATGACAGTGATATGACTGAAGAAGAAAAGCAAGAACTCATCAACGAGATTGGTCTCATGTTCGAAAGCGGTGAACTCATGTCTAGCGCACATGAACTTGAAGAAGATGAGATTCCAGATGAAGTTCGTGACGCATATGAAGAGTATGTACAGAACAATAAGTCATGGCACTAACATGAGCGTAACACTTGCTAAAGTGAGAGTGTATGATGAAGATACATTTCATAGAACAGGCGAAACAAAGATAGTGTACATGTACGTTAATCATGAAGGACTACAAATCAGCGATGCATTCGATACAGTGAATGATGCTCGTTTGTGGTATTCAGAAATGATGAAAGACTATCCGTATAGTAAATGAAGAAGAGCGAAGTTCAATGTCTACTGCATTAGTCAAAGTAGAAAAACATCCAATCACAAATTATCTAGGACCGCAGTTCGTACTTGTCGATGAGAAAATTGTATTCGATACGCGAGAAGCAGTCAAGACACATCTACCTGAAATCTGCGGTAGAGTGTTAGCAAGAGCATGGATAGACAAAGCATTCTATGCACAACTAGAAAAGAACACACTAGAAACATTCAATACTCTAGGTGTATACTTACCTTCTGATATGTTTATCGAATTCAAGAAAGGTAAGACAAGAGCATCTATCATCGTCTACGAACAAACAGGAAGATTAAAAGTCCGCGTCTGTTCTTTAGAGATGACGTTAATAGCAAGAAGATAGAACTAAGAAAGCAGAACAAATGAAACAACATCCCAGAGCAAATCTAACAGGCGGTTATGTAAAAGCAGGATACGAGAATGTAAAGATAAGTGAAGTGAAAGATTACTTTCTCATTCATGGTAAGAACAATTCTAATCCTGATGTATACAGAAGTCTTGCAGAAGTGGAACAGTATATCAACAGTCTTACTTCAGAGAAACATAAGTCACGCATAGTGATTGTGCCTTTCTCTGTTAGTGAAGAAACTTTCGACAGAGAGATATATGATATTATACACTTTGTATATGATAGATTACAACCTGAAGAATACACTAAGTGGAAGATGGGTGAATCCTCAATCTTACATTGGGGTATTATTCAACGCTATAAAGAACGCTATTACAGTGACAGAGAAGAAGCACTGAACCGCCGTGCGATGCGCCGACTTTAAAAACGTAATTTTTACTCCGGAAAAATTTTTGGAAACAGCATAGGGGGTAGTGCGTTTTCAGTTTTCGTGCAGTCGAATGTTTGCCGTACTCTGAGTCCGTTGGAACGTGCCGGCGCTAAGAGCGAGACTTAACCCCTCCGCACTCACAAAAATATTGCATATGTAGGGGGGTGTACCCTTCAGTATATCACAGTGAGTAACAGTTGTCAAGTAAAAAATAAAAAAAAGCGACACCCTACAACCCTTTGTCAGTAAGGGTTACAGGGCATCGCCGAGACAACGTAGGGAGAAAGGGAGAGAAAAACCCTACTAGTCTCTAACTTGCAGTCGCGTCTACTCGTTCTACGCCACACAGTTTGTAACCGGTGACCTTGCGACCGTCTTTGAGTGGGATCACACCATAGGGTGTCTTTGTTTTAATTTCCCACATATACGTTGAGATGCGGTACATGTTCACGCCTGCTATCTCACACTGTTGTTTGAACTCATCTATAGTAGCAGTATAGTTATCTGCTTCTTTCAGTACGTTCAGTACTTTTTCATATTGACCCATTGCTTTTGCCATTATCTACTCCTTATCATATGTAACGAATGCTACACCAATCATTGCGAAACCTGCTAATGCGAACAGCAGTACTTCAGTGAGTGACAGTGCGTTCTCCATACACTTGCCATCACAGTCGCTACCTACAGCGCCTAGTACTAATAGAAATCCGGTGATGCCTAATGCACCCGCGATTATATTACGCATACTGACGTACCTCTACTAAGTTCATTGCGTTAACACCAAATGTGCCGTCTGCGAGAATAGCATCACACTGCTCTTCTGTCAGCGCGGTAACTATCTGCGTTTCACCATTCAATTTAAATTCAATTTCAAACATATTCACTCACTTTCATTCTCATTATATACACAGTATATCACAGTCTTATACAGATGTCAAGCACTAATTTACACTTTTGCCATATAATATTCATTCCACGCATCGTCACACACACTGGTAATGATATCACCAGGGATGAAATCAGGTAACTGATTGTCAACAATACTATAGAACTCATTAATCGTCTGACACTCACTAACCATAGTCTCAGTTATAACGTCATAGACACGCTCTTCGCAGTCCATTGCCCATGCTTTTACAGCACCCATAATAGAACCTTTCTGTAAGTAGAGAGACATGCAGTTAAATCTAGCATCGCGCCAGTTGTGTCGGTGACACATGCAGTTAAATCTAGCGATGTTCCAGTTGTCTCGTTATCGTTAATCTTTATCATGTATACATTATAGCAAAGACAATGGCAATTGTCAAGCATTATTTTCACTTTTTTTCACTTTTTTTTAAAATAGTTGGTAAGTGTTGTATTTTTGCAACAGTGTAAGTTACTGTTTTTGTGTGGTTCTTTTCCCTTGACAACGGCGCTCGTATGTGCGAAAAAGCAACTTACTATTTCTAAACGTATTTAATACTGTTTATTCGCCCTTTTCGATAGTCACTGTATACACAACGATACACAAAACTATGCTAAACTTACCGATAATTCATGCTAATTCACAGTCTTTCACTCTATATGAATACTATGTGAACTAGTTAAACAGTATGTGAATAAGACCGATATAAGGTAATGTTACTTCTATTGTTTGAGTGATTATCATACCCATTCTACTTCTATACCAAAGACTGGACTAGTTTCTTGCTTCTGTGTGATGTGATTGAACCCGCTATTGAAGTAAGTAGTCATATTGATTACTGTCTTATCTTTATAGTCTTCTTTCAGCATTGCGAAACATGCTTGTACTGCTTCGTTCTTCTTATCACCTGTGATTGGATGTGTCGTATAGTTTACGTCATTCATTGTGATTGTTTCTACAGTCATTATTTTACCTTCTTATACATTGTTGCGATTTTCATGATTGTGTATGCGAGAAGTGATATTATCGTTGCCGCGCTTTCATTGAATACATCATACATTACGAATGCGAGTGAAAGCGCAACGATGAGTGGTATTGCTTCTTGCTGTATGTCTTCTCTGTTCATGCGACTTTCTTTATGAATACATGAGGTAACGATAAGTAGTCTCGATTGTCTCTCGTCTTTAGACGATGACAGCAAGCGCACAGTGTTTGCAGATTGCTCTCTTCATTGTTGTCGTGATTACCATCAATGTGGTCGACTTCTAACTGCCATTCAGGATCAATGATTGTTGTTGTGCATTTACCGTGACCTAGACGATTATCGATGTTTTCACAATACGTCTTGCGATGCTGTTTGTATACCCAACCACCAATGGCGTAATTCATAGCGTGATGCTTGGTGCAGACGTAACCCTCTTCAACACCGAATTCTTCACGAACCCATGTTGATTTGCGCCATTTTGGATTAGCAGTTGTGCTTGTATTTTGTGCGTTTTTACCGCAATTGGGAACTTGACATTTGGGACGATTGGTAACCATTTGAAACCTCTCTATTACAATTCATCTTACTTATATAATATAACAGAACTTTACATAAATGTCAAGTAAAAAGAAGCATAAAAATCATAATAATTGCGAAACAAATGGATATGACTATAAGCATCCATAAGTATTCGAACTCATTCATTGCTCTTGTGATTGCTCTTCTGCTTGATGTTTCCAGTGCTTTATGAACTCGTATGACCCATCTCGCATCTTTTGAATGTGTACATAACCGTGTTCTTCTAATGTCTCTGTATAACGCTCTAATGCGTCTTTAGTAGATTGCCATTTACCGAAACGCCATGCGCTGAAAAGCATTGCTGTTGCTAATATTGTGTGAATATACGGGTCCATAAATTCTCCTTATTGGTATTATTTATATTTTACTACTATATTCATTACAAGTCGCCTAGAAGCATCTACCGGACTGCTAGAAGCATGATTAAGAAGACTACTGAAGTGTATTGCATTATTCATTGTAGGTGGTATTTCGAAATTCTCACCTGTCTCAGGAAAGAAGAACGTATTACCGTCTGCCGCGTTGATATAGTATAGAATGCTATGAAACTTGTCTGCATCAGGCGCATCTGTATTAACATCGGTGTGCATTGCATGAAATGGTAATGCTGAAGTTGCTCTTATTCGCGGAAACAGCATATTTACCTTCGCACGGATTACCTCACAATCAGGAATGTCAAGTGCAGTGAGTATTGCATCTACCCACTTGACGCCTGGTTGATACATAAGACTATTGCCGGATTGAATAACTCTTGTAAATTGTGGACTATCATCACCAATGTAGTCATCTACAGTATTCTCTGAATATGACCAAAGAAAATCGGTGCGAGATACCGCTTCAAGTATCTCGCTATGTAATGCTTCACTGAGTACATTATCAAAAGTTTTAAACATTACTACACCGTTGGGTCTGGATTGTTTTTCGCGTCTTGTACTGCTTTGCGCTGATTAGCACACCATTTAGCAAGTTCAGACATCTTTTTTCTTGCTCTTGTACCTGCAGACTTATTACCTTTTTCGTGAAATGTCTGTAGTTCTAATTTAGTCTCTCTTACGAGGTCATCTAGTTCAAATACTGCATCTTGCCAGTCATTACTCATCTTCATCATCCTTTTTAGTAAATTGATTAGGTTGTACATCAGTCAGTAGCGTTGGAAATGCTTTGCGTACAATCTCTCTTGTGATGTTTGGATACATCTCTTCCAACTTTTTATCTTTAGCGGCGCACACTAAATCTGCTTCAGTATAGTGAATACCTTCTAAGATTTGCACGAAAACCATCTCTTTTTTCATGCGAGGTAGTGGGTCTGTCTTGGCGCATCTTGCCAAGCGTCTACTCTCAGTATATAATGAGGCGCTAGAAAGACCAATCGGTTCTCTAGGGTCTCTTTTAAACGGTGGCGCCCCTTCGGGCAGGTCTAGTTCGATGTTCTTATCAAACGCTAGTGCTAAAACTGTTCTTAGCGGTCGTAGGTTGTATGATTGTAACAGTCGAATACGCTCTGCTTTGGTTTGAGCATCATTTACTTCTGTCAAAATTTCTGGAATATTTCTTCTCATTGTTAATTCACCTTTATTGAATGTTGTTGCTAATCTATATTTATACGCTTCAGCACATCGACATTACCTGCTATACTAATGCGTGTGATGCCTTCTTGTGTGAATGGAAATACTTGATGCTCTAACCAAGAAGGAAAGATTAGCATCTCTTTTGCTGATGGTACAAAATCAATTGCTTTATCGCTCAAAGCATGGTCTTCGCCATATCTAAATCTAATTACTCCTGCTGTTGGTGAAGTACCTTCTTGCGTTGGGTGCTTCGCTTCTAACTCATAGTCAATAGGATTATCAATGTATATTACAAACGATAGGTCTCCTGTATGAAAGTGTGGCGGGTTCCATTCAAATGCTTTCTGAAAGTTAACCCATATACCTGTTATTTTAGATGTGTGTACATAATGAGGATAGTTATGATAAGGTTGTTGGTCCATCTTAGTCATATACAAACCACATCTCTCTAAGATTTCATTTTCTGTCTCAGCATCTATACTCAGCGCACGTTCATCTACTATGTTACCTGCTAATGATTGATTGTACTTTTCTGTTGCAACATTTATCGAAAATTGCAATCTCTCTAAACACTCATCGGTGATTTCTGTTTTAAACAGAGTTGGACCAAAGCGGTGTAATGTTCCATAGTCTTCAATCATTTTTCATTTCCATATATCTCGTTACCAATAACAAAAATATCACTAGGTACTAATTGCATATACTCTTTCATCTGCGCTTCATCATATACGATTGGAAAACCTTGAGCATTGAGTGATGTGTTAACTATTGCAGGAGTACCTGTCAGTTCATATACTCGTTTTACTAAATCATACAACCAACCATCATCTTCATTGACTGTTTGATATCTAACACTGTTATCAACATGTACTACTCCTTGTAGTGCTTTTCTGTTTTTTACTTGTGCAGTATGTAGCATGTAAGGAGACTTCGTTTTTGTATCTAGGTAGTTCTCCAGTTCTTCTTCTAAGATGATGATGCCATATGGACGCCACCACTCTCTACTTTTGATTTTTCGTATGTTCATCAACTTAGGAACATTAATCTGATCCGTTCGATAGAATATAGACCTTCGACCTAATGCTCTAGGTCCTATCTCTGATGAACTTTGAAAGTTACAAACTATGTTACTGTGAGAAATATAGTCTGCCATAATGTCTATAGTTTCACTAGACGGCGTATATAAAGTTTCATCTGTGTACTGACCCGTAGGAAAACTTAATATAAGGTCATTCATGCTTGCTATCTCATGCATCATACCAAGAGACAGTCCTTCATCACCCACGCATGGAGGAATCATCACATTAGGAAACTCTTTAGACAATCTCTCATTAAAACATACGTTGTGTGCAACACCTCCGCTGTATGTGAAGCGTTCATTCTTATCAAAATGCTCTTTACAGAATTCTATCATGTAATCGAAAAGAACCTCTTGCCATGTGTGTATCCAATCAATCGCATCAAAGTTTGGCGTGATGCCTATGCTGTCTTGGGTGCATTCACTAATAAATTCAGGTTTCTTTAAATATTGATGCTGTTCGAACAAAACTCTATTATACATCTGTGCGGTAACTTCTTTGAATGAAAACTTTCGCAGATATTTTGCATAACTCTCATTAAATTCTCCATAGGACATAAGTCCCATTAACTTACCAACTTGGTCGATTGTTCCTCCAGGTCTAGCGACAGGATTACTGATAAACAATAGTGATGCAAGAGCATATAGTCTACCAATACTGAACATCTCTGTTGACACATGTTCTACGGTCTTTTTGTCTCCGTCAAATACACTGATATGTTCATGGTAATCTCCATGACCATCGATAACTAGTGCCTTCTGTGTATCACCAAATAACCAATCTGCACATCTTCTGTGTGCATAGTGATGTAATACACGATAGTATTTCTTTGCTCTAACAGGAAGAAACGGAAATGCTTCTTCTATTAAATCTTGCGATACCTCTCGCACAGGACCGTCAGTAAACTTCCAGTCCCAGTCAACGCCTTTAGGTTGTAACATGTCAAATGCAAATACATCTAAGTTCTGCCAATCAATATTGAGAACTTTTAAATCATTTGCAATCTTAGCAAATTCATAGTGTTCATACGCATACTTTTTTACTTGCTTAACTCTCTCTAGCAATATATACTTAACTTCAGTACCATCATAGTATGTCGCATTTGCATCATGACCTTGCACATGTAACGTCAGTATTTTCATTAAAATTCCTCAATGCTCTCAATCAGCAAATTCATTCGCTTTGAGATAAACAAGTCAAGCAACTTACGCTTGCTACCTTGCATAGCACTGTTTAGTTGTTCTAAGATAGTCGCTTGCATGTCTTTAGGCGTCTGCTTTAAGTCTACAAGGATAGTGTTCTCTTTAAAACGCTCATAGTCTACAGGTGGGTTCTGTATAAATTCAATCATCTTCTTCTTACTCATAGGTTTCTGTCGACCGCCTGTGACGAATACATCACCCGGAGATAGAATGTTTGGTACTCCATCGCCTCTATCACCTTTAAGAATATGTTCAAGTAGGTAACCTTTAGGGTCATTGCACTTGAGAAACTTCTTTAAGATAGGAGAGAATTGCTCGACATTACTATACTCTTGCAACTGTTGAAAGTCTTTGTCGCCTGATAGAATGAGAATGGGATCGCCACCCAAGTCGCGCCCATGCTCATGGCAGATTGTACCGATGATATCATCTGCTTCTGCATGTTCTACTTGCAATACTTTGTAAGGAGCGTTCTCGCGTATCTCATCACGCACTTCATTTAGTGCAGTGAAGATTTCATTCCAATCATACGAGGACTTCTCACGGTCATCTTTGCGTGATGCTTTATAGTGTGGGAAGATTTGCTTGCGCCAATAGTTCTTGTCATCACAACAAATAATCAAATCACCATATTTCTTACTAAACTTCTGTTTATACATTCGTAATGAATTGAAAATCATATGACGCACAAGATTAGGATCAACTTTTGTTGCTCCTTGTAATTGCATCATCAAATTAGATATCATCACTTGGTTCAAATCGACTAAAATCATAGTATATCTCTCTTCATTGTTAATACTTATTATCGCACATTTTCATGTGTTTGTCAAGCATTAATCCTCATAATCTTCATTTAATTCATCCATCATTAACTGCAATCCAACCTGAGAGATTTCTCCTGCTCTGTTTTTAATGACTTTAAACTTGCAATATTTGTCTACTAGGTCTTGAAAATCATGATGCACTCTTCCGTGTCTCATAAGACAACTACGCAATGCCTCTAATGCAAATGCGTAATCTTTAAGAAACTCAGGGTCTTGTACATCAACTCCATTCGCTACCATTTCTTTAGCACCTGCCATAAGAATACTTTCTGCGAGGAAATTGCTCACTTCAGTCGCTTTTGTCCTTTGCATATCTTCGATTAGATTTGCAGTTGCTTCTGCTTCAAGGTTAGCGGTTCGACTGTTCACCTTCGGGAATTGAATGACATTATCCTCCGACATATTTGTATTTACCTCTCACTAGAACTGTACGGGTCTTGGTTTGCTTCTCATATTCTAGATTGCGCTTGTCCACTAGAATACCTATGCGTCTGCTTATTGTGATGCCTACATTCTTAGGTAGATATTCCGTAATGTCATCCATCTCCATTAACATATTACGAACCTCTTTAATAACAACTCTCTTCTTAGCATGTTTTAGACTATCTACCGCCTTAAAGATTTGTTTGTCTATAGTAGTATGTATATCTCGGCGTTTTGGTTTCCTAGGAGATGAATTAGGCATCACCCATTGAGTATTTTCGCTTTCATAGACTTTAGTACCATCTGGATACAGTCGGTGCGCCTTGTCTATAGTGTGCATCATATACACTTTAGTACCATCTTCGCGAACTTTGAGAAGCACTTGTTCCATCTTAGGACCAACGTATTTACCATGTTCTTCATAATGGTCTTTTAGTCGTTGATCCAACCAAGATGGTGCATCATCGGTTACCTTTTTACTCTTTGCCAATTACTTCTCCGTATCGTATGTCTTGTCTCGTAGAAACTGTTTTGGTCTGCGATATCTTACTCTATTAATAATTTCATCAAAGTTAAACTTTCTGATATTAAGCGGTGTGTGAACATTTCTATGTGAATATTCAGAGACACGTTTCACATCGTCATGAGACATAGTATGCAATCTGACGCTCTCTCCATTAGGAGTATTGATGCGAACATACATTACAGTCTCACCTTTTTCAAAGATTAGTCCATCATCTAAATTCATCTTGTCTTTAGTTTCTTTAGGAACATGAAATCCAAAATGCAGTGGTCTCTGCCAAGCATGAATATCAAAACGTCCATTCATATATCTAATCTCTTCGCGGGTACCGTGTAATATGGGTGGAAGAGTTTCAATAATAGTGTTAGGAGTATCAGACACAAACATGTTGTTTAAGAATAATTGAACTGCAGTAGAGTCCACAGCATCTTCATATACAATACTCATAAGACTACTTACATCTGCAGTTAAAGACGGCATAGGCGAATAAATCACCTTACCATCTATAACATTCAGACAAATATCAAATGGCATTGTAATAGCAAACACATTCTTGTAGAAATTATTGAATGCTGGACAGTATCGAACATCACCTTGCGCGAGTTTTGGACCAGACACTTTTTTGGGTCTGTCTGTAACGGTTTCGCGCCAATTGCTATCTCTCAGAGAACTAGTCCAACAAGTCCAACCAACATCAATATGTTTTGGTTTAAACAACCTTATCACCATATTGTTCAAGATATGCAATCTTCACACTGTCAACGCGAAAACTACGCCAAGCATCCTTATCTAAGTCCCAACATTTAACAACCTCTTTGTTAGTTGGTTTGGATGCTTTAGTCTCTTTTGCAAACTCTACATGCGGCATGAACTTCTCGCTCAATGTGCATTTCATTTGACGCTCTGTGCCGTCTTTCTTTGTGAATGTAACTTTACAGATACCATCACGCAAGTCATTAATCAATTCATCATACATATACTTATTCTCCTTCAAGTTTTCGTTTGAGTTCATTATACCCTCCAATGTACTCATTGTCAATAGTAATTATAGGAAAAGTTCGCGCTGTGGGGAATTTCGCCACTACATCATCTCGCGTAAATTCTTCACCTAGTGTTACTGCAGTATACTCTAGACCTTTTTGGTTGAGTAATTGTTTTGCCATATCACAATACGGACACTGTGGTTTAGTCCATACACCTATATTCATCATGCCGCTCCTTTATTCTCAATAATCTTAATTCGATTTATATATGTCTCGCGCACTTCATTGTACTTATTCGCTTCGTGCTTATTAACATATGCATCTAAGTCCACACAGTCCTTAACCTGTATGCCAAATTTTTCTTCTTTATCCATTGTCACCCATGTCTTCACTACATTCTGCCGGCGGTCCATAAATGTATATAGATAACACTCTGCGCCTCTAATGTATTTTTTACTCAACAACTTTAGAAAGAAGTTTGAGCGAGTACCAACAACACCAACATATTCACTATTCTTATAGAACTCTTCGTCTAGTTTGAATTTATCATATGTTGGTACCATGGCAACCGCATATCCAATTGCACTTTTAGTTATATCTTCCTTAACTGATAGTTTGTTCAACTCTTTCAGAAAGTCGGACATCTCAGACAAAGGACGCCTCTCATGAATAACTGAAAAGTACTTAATAACATCTAGTGCTTTAAGGCGATGTTCTTCGGTTACTTCTGGACCTACGAACTTAGTCACAAACTGAATGACTTTATCTTTTGTTGAACGATACCCTGGAGTATCACCAGCATAACCTGTATTAGAGTTACCTTTGAACTCTCCATCTTGTTCGATGATTGCTACCGAGCAAGATACAATATCAATTAATTTATATAGATTGTTGTCCGTAGTCATTGTCCATAAACCCTTGTTCGTTTTCAATCATCTCTTGTGCTTCTGGCATGTCTTGTTCAGGATACGGATCGCAATCACACCCACCACAATCAATGCATGTAAAACAAGAATAGCAAGAGAACTCATCTGCCGCATAGTTGTTGCCTTTACATTTAGCACATGTGTACATAATTAATACCCCATCTCGACTTCGCGTTGATATTGAAACTTCGCCGCCTCTTCTTCAATCCACTCTTCAAACAGAGCAATCTCACCTGCTAAACGGTCGCGTTCAGTATTGACTTTTGCTTTCAATTTCTTGTCAGCGATAGTAACAACTACCTCGTCAAGAAGTTCTTTCATTTTGATATCATCTACAGACATTATATATTCTCCTCATTACAGTTATTAATATAACACAATCTATATTGAATGTCAAGCACTTTCTCACTGAAATGCGATTAAAGATAACAACAGAGAGTTTAGTGCGAATCCAATTGCATTAGATACAATATAGAGTGCATCTTTAGCATAGATTGCTCGTACTAGGAACAAGAACAGTCCTAACCATACTAGTAGTATGAAGTTCAGTGGTGGTAGATTGGTTGACCAACCCATCAGTACTGAAATTGATGTTGGAGCAGTCGCTCCGTGTATTAGGATCATTCCGATCCACCCACATATTTCTGGGATTTTATTTTTCACATTATTCATAATATAACTCCTTTTCTTATTGTATTATAGTAACACACTTTTTTAGAGTTGTCAAGTAAAATCTGCAATAAATGCCATAATACCCATTATAAAAACAACTATAATAAACAGTTGTGCAATCCGGCAGGCGATGTAGTCACTCATTCTAAATCTCCTCGACAGTAATACGGTATTTCTTACCATTCATATCGCACAGGTCGATAGTCTTTTTGGTAGAAACAAAGTAACCCTTAGTAGGATGTAAGTCCCATTTGATAGGGTCAATCAATCCGATAATATTATCGGGATCATACTTCAATAGTGCTTTACGAACTACATCAGCGATTTTATCACAGTAAGCAATCATAATATATCTCCTTTTCTCATCTTACATAGTCATTATAACGTATCAATTGGCAAATGTCAAGGGAAATCCACAAAAAAAACGGCAAAAATGCCGCTTTTCTTTAGATACTGGGTGTGTAGGGGTTTATTCTGCTACTGTCATATTGTGATTTCTTTGTGATATTGGTGAAACGCCTCTTGGACTCTGCTCCGCAACCACTGTTGCTGGTTCTGGTAGAGTATAAGTACACTTAAACTCATTATTAGACCAATCCCATTGGTTTCCAGTGTCAGCATTCCATTCTAGTTCTACAGACTTTTGTTTGAAACTGTCTTCTGCATCGATATATCCAATCATAATACTCTCGTTTGCAATGTTCTCAGTGAAACGACTAGGAACTTGACGCACTTCAGCGGGAAATATCTTACCGTCTGATATTCTCTCTAAGTCTACAATTCTATTATTCATTTCTGTTGATAGTGTCATGAAACTATTTATCCTCTATCGATATATTTATCGTCATATGGTTCTTCTGGTGCGGCACTAAATCCAATACCCCTCTCTGTGAGTACTTTATAGTTTAATTTATGCGCTTCTTGTATATCATCTTTTGACTGACCTTTGTAAGGTACTGCATAACATTGTGCAATCATCATGTCGTTGATTGAATTACCCATGCTATCGACTAACTCACCAAGTATACGTCCAAACTTACCTTTGTCATCTTTATATGTTCTTAGCGTAAATACATGTCCCACTGGAAATCTATCTTCGATAAACTTTGTTGCTAGTTTACCGTAGTGCTTTTCTTCTAAATCTCTTGTGCGACTTTCTGGTGTATCGATACCATGCAATCGTACACGCTGTTTGCGTAACCATACACCGAATCCTAAATCAATGTCGATATCTACTGTGTCGCCATCGACTACTCGTAACATTGTTGCTCTGTACTCATGCATTACTATTTACTCCCACCGATGTATCCCCCGATGACGCCAATCAACCCTGTTACTGACATTTTCATAAGTGTAATAACACTCTCATCAACTGGTCTGTTTTCTTCTAGTGCTACCCAATAGTCACCGATAATGATAACTCCTAGTAGTAATAGTACGCCACCTGTAATCAGTAGCACTACAACATCTTTAAAATTCTTAATCATTTCTCCACCTTTTTCGTTTCTTCGATAACCTCATGATGTAAGATTCCCGAATTCTTCTCTTTGAAGTATTTTCTTTTTTTAAACTTCTCCCACAACTCACGTTCATCTTCTGTTACAATAAGTTTGACTTCTTCGACTTCGTTGCTTTGCACCTCTTCTTCAACTCGGTCACCTTCGGTCGCACTCTCACTACTTTCTTCAGTCTCGGTACTTTCTTCCGGTAACTTGACTTCATGTGCGTCTACCTCTGTAAAGTTTGCGATATTATCATTGTCAACTTTTACTTTACGATAGTCTCTTATTGATTGGTTCGCGGCAATAAGTAGTAATACCGCTAATGGATCAAATACAAATATCAAAAGTAAAATAACGTAACGTACTGCTTCGTCAAAGTGGTCTTTTGCTTCATCACCATAGATGAGTTCAGCAATATACTTGAGTGGTCCAACTTCTGCTTCAATTGCAAGTTGTTCTTTACTTAACTCTAATTTCTTACTATTTAGTTCTGCTATATTATCACTTGCTTCTTTAATGATACTATTCAGTGATGCACGTTCTTCTTTTTGTGTCTCTCGTACTGCAATTGCGCCATCTTTACCTCTGATACGGTCATAGTCAATCAGTGTTTGTACTGACTTATCTAGTTGTTCAATAACTGTATCAGCATCAACGATACGCTTGTTTTGTCTATCAATCTGCTTTTCGATTTGTGTGATTTCAAGTGTATTGTCACCTGCGCTGATGGTTTGGTCTAAGTGTGCTTTTGATAGAAATCCAAAGATTCCCATTGATGTTATAAATACTAATACTACAACAGCAATCGTTAGATACGACTTCAACAGTACTGGAGTTCTCTTCCAGTTGTTATATAACCACGATGCTGTAACAAGTTTTGATACTTCTAAAACACCACCCATCAATAATACAGGTATCTTCGCGGCACTAAAAATAGCGGCGAGTCCTAGTAATGAGTAAAGTGCCGCAACTGCAGATATGCTAATTGCGGACAATAAAGTCAGTAATGCTAATATCATAGGCGTTCTATTCCTGCTTTACAGATATAATAAGCATCAACAATATCAGTCACGGGTGAATCCAAAGTGTCTTGTCCTAGTATATCTTTCAACTGATAGTATTTATATTCATTCAGGAATGCTTCATACATTTTATCTTTGTTGGCGTTTCCCTTACCACTAGCAAACTTCTTTACTTCAGATGGGGATATTGTTGTATAAGGAAGATTATTTTTGTACAGACGCATCTTCATTGCACCCGCATTCTCACCAATATGAAACACACGACCTTTTGCGCCCATAGCATAATCTTCGATAGTGATATGTTGAATTGCATCTAGTCCAAATGAGGTATCATACTTACTTAAACACTCAATGACCCATGATGCAATATTGTCATAGCGTTCTTCTGGACAGTTCCATGGTTTATGTAGGTCACCATAGATATTGTTCCATGTGCCCTCATACTTCTTTTTGGTTGTAAGATAATAGAACTTACATAAGATAAAACTACATTTCTCATCCGGCGAAATGCAAATCGCCGGACTACTTAATGAATAGTCTATGCCCACATACATTTATTTATTGAACTGTAAACGATATTTTCTACCGTTATGCATAAACGTAACAATAGAATGACTATAGACTGTTACAGCATCTTCTTGATACCTAGTTTCAATATTACACACACGCCTTGTGCTTGCGCCTGCATTCTTATCGTTTGCGATAATAGCACCTGTCAATGCACCGATGCCAGTAGCGGCGTTCTTACCACCACCTTTTCCAATTTGATTACCAATGACACCACCGATAATTCCACCTAGGATCATATCTCCGGTTGTGTCATTGCGAACTACTTGATTGGTACACACTTCGACTGAATATGGTGTTTTATTGATTACTGTTTTTTCAACATCTCTTACATCTAAGATTTCACCTGCATAAGCACTCGTTGCAAACATTGCAATGATTGAACTAATCAAAATATACTTCATTATAAATCTCCTTGTTTACGATTTTCACTGAACCAGGCGTCAAATGCTCCACCTGGATAACGCTTTTCTAATTTACGCACGTTCTCTTCTAAAACATCTTGAGGGTCTAAATCCAATGCGCTACATGCATTAACCCAATACCAAAGGATATCCCCCAACTCTCGTTTGAGGTGAAAAATGGTATCATCATCCAGATTCTTTCCTTGGAACACACACTTTTTGACGATTTCACTAAATTCACCTCCTTCACTAGATAATCCAATACTTGCCGTTAGTAGTGTACTAATATTACATTTGTGGTCTAACTCTTGTAATTTTCTTTCCAACTGTGTCAAGTTTTTACTTTCTTGACTAGTTACTTCACTCACAAATTCACGATATTCATTCAATTTCATTTTAATTATTCCTCTTCATAATCTTCTGTTTCAACTTCTGCGCCACAAAAGGGACACAACGTAACTTGATAATAATCCTCATCCATGTTGTGTGCTAATCTAAATTCAGCATCACAGTCTATACATGCATATGTTTTCGGTCTCGCCATTTTTGCTCCCTATAAAGTAAATCCAGCAAAACTGTCTTTCTCAACATCTTGCTTAATACCTCCAATGACATAGGATTCGATTTCAGTTTCTTGAGGGGCATTTTGAAGACCTGAACTATTTAACCAATGAAGAGTCCATGGTAGTGGGTTGTCTCCTGGTTTGATATCATAGATTGCGTTCAGTCCAATTGCTTTCATACGCTTGTTTGCTACCCATTCAACATAGTCTGATAATAGTTTCTCATTGAGACCAATCATCGCTCCATCTTTGAATAGATACTTCGCCCACTCTTTTTCTTCATCTACTGCTTGACGATACATGTCATACATGAATTCTTGTTCTTCATTAATAACATCAAGCATTTCTTTGTCATTTTCGTTATTCTTGTAATTCTTAATAATATGTTGACTAATAGCAAGGTGTTGACTTTCATCTCTCGCAATGAATGAGATAATCTTTGCGCTACCTTCCATTTGCTTCAACTCTCCAAATGCAAAAGTACACGCAAATGAAACATAGAAGCGAATACCTTCTAAGATATTTACTGTAACTAATGCTCTCCATAATTTGCGTTTTAATTCTTTTGTGGTACCTTCACCATTCAATTCATATCGTTTTGCATAATCAATGAAATCATCATAACACTTTGTAATACTATCTGCACGTTTCATAATTTTTTCATCATCAACAACTGTGTCGAAAACCTCTGATGGGTTTGCATACAAGTTCTTAATCATGTATGTATAACTACGACTGTGAATAGTCTCCATGAAGTCCCATGCAATAATACAACCTTCTAGTTCTGGTAGAGAACAGTAAGGCATAAATGCTAACGCAGGTCCTCTACCTTGAACACTATCAAGCAAAATCTGATACTTTAGATTAGATGTGAAGATGTGCTTTTGTTCAGGACGCAATTCATTATAATCATTGCGGTCTTTCTGCAATGAAATTTCTTCTGGACGCCAAAAGAAACCAAGTTGCTTCTGTGTCAGTTTATCAAAGACAGGATACTTGAATTCATCATATCTTTGCATACCTTGGTCCTCACCAAAGAACATTGGTTGTTTTTTGAAATCTACTTTGTTTTTGTTAAATACACTTGTCATTACTTTTTTCCTTAAATTGCACAGGCATCACATGCTTCATCTTCACCGAAATACTCTGGTGGGTTATCGAACTTTTTCGTTGTTTCTTCTACTACAGTTTCTTCATCATCATCTTTCTTACCATCATAAGTGTTTTGATAGTAAGCAGTCTTCCATCCATACTTATAGGTTGTAAGTAGGTCTTGCGCCATTACTGAGATTGGCACTTCATTATTCTCGTAGTTTTCTGGATTGTACGACCAGTTACCACTGATTGCTTGGTCAAAATACTTCTGCATCATCGCAACGACTTTGATATACCCTTCGTTGCTTTTCATATCCCATAATAGAGTGTATGAATTCTTTAGCGTAGTATACTGTGGAACAATCTGTTTAAGAGTCCCCTTTTTGCTTTTCTTAACGGACAGGTATGCTCTAGGAGGTTCGATTCCATTAGTTTCTCCTGACACAACGGAACTGCTCTCTGATGGCATCTGTGCGGACAGAGTTGAGTTGCGGAGTCCGTATGCTTTGATGTCTGCTCTAAGATTATCCCAATCACGACTTAACTTTCTGTTGCAAATTTCATCGACCTCTTTCTTGTATGTGTCAATAGGTAGAATACCATCTGCATACTTAGTTCGGTCGTAATACTCACATTTACCTTTTTCTTGAGCAAGTTTATTAGATGCTCTCAGCAAGAAATACTGAAAACTCTCAGATAGTTCATCTACAAGTTCCCATGCTTTAGGGTCATCATATTTGACTTTGTTCTTTGCTAGGTAATGTGCTAGACCTATATATCCAACTCCTAAAGACCGTCTTGCTCTAGTTGATTTCTCAGCGGCAATGACAGGATACTTCTGATAGTCAATAATCTCATCTAGTGAGCGAACTGCTAAGTCACACAAATCTTCTAACTCATCTGTATGCTTCAACTGACCAATGTTGATTGCAGATAGAATACACAAAGCAATCTCAGCATCCTCATCATCGATATGCTGAATAGGTGTAGTTGGTAGTGTAATCTCTTGACACAGATTACTCATATACACACGGTCTTTGAATGAACTATGAGTATTACAGTGGTCGATGTTCATAAGATAGATACGACCGGTCTCTGCACGTTCTTTGAGTAGATTAATCATCAACTCTCTAGCAGGTACAGTCTTCTTAGGTACAGAATATGCTCTCTCATACTTGAGATACATCTCATCAAACTCAGGTGTACCGAATGCTTCATATAGACCAGGAGCATCATGCGGCGAGAACAAAGTAATGTTTTCGCTCTTCAAAAAACGCTCATAGAATAACTTACTCAACTGAATTGAATAGTCAAGTTTGCGAACACGATTATCTTCAGAACCTTTGTTGTTCTTTAGTACAAGAATATCTTCAATCTCTTTGTGCCAGATAGGAAAGTGAGTAGTAGCAGACCCACCGCGCACACCATTCTGTGTACAACATCTTACTGTCGCTTCGAACTTTTTGAGGAAAGGAATGACACCAGTATGTTGTACTTCACCTCCACGAATTTTAGAATTGATTCCACGAATTCTGCCAGCATTAATACCAATGCCCGCCCGTTGTGAAACATAGTATCCAATAGCACTATCAGAATTAAAAATGGAATCAAGAGTGTCATCAACGTCCACAAGAACACAAGATGCAAACTGACGTATAGGGGTCCTGACACCTGACATAACAGGCGTTGGAATATTGATTTTGAATAGTGAGATTGCGTTGTAGTATCTTCTGACATATGATAGTCTTGTCTCCTTAGGATATTGTGCGAATAAAGTTGCGGCGATGAGCAAATACATAAACTGAGGTGTCTCATAGATATCACCGTTGCTTCTGTCTTGTACTAAGTACTTGTCAACCACTTGCTGTAATCCAGCATAAGTGAAGTTTAAGTCGCGCTGATGATAAATCATAGCATCTAGTTTAGACCACTCATCTTCATCGTAGTATGATAGTAATTCCTTATCATACACACCACGGTCGATGTTATGTTTCACATGCTCTAAAAGAGGAGGATATTCATATTCACCAAACACATTTTTGCGTAATCCGTACAGCAACAATCGCGCCGCAACATATTCATAGTTGGGTGCTTCTAATGAAATCAAGTCGGAAGCAGATTTCACAAGAATTTTTTGAATGTCTTTAGTTTCAATCCCATCAAAGAACTGAATACCCGAATTCATCTCTACCTGTGACGCGGACACGCCATGTAAACCATCACATGCTTCTTGTGTAATTTTCTGAATTTTTCTAATATCTAATGTTTCTTTCCGACCATCATTTTTGATGACATGAATACTTGGTTGATCCATTTCTGCTCCTGTTTCTTTAATTGTTTTTATTTGGTAATACGAAAAATAAGTAATCTAAATCGTAAGTTGCCGCAACATTTGGGTGTGTTACTTTCCACCATGCGTCATTTGATAGAACTGAAATACGTCCTGGATAACTTGCAATAATATCTGAAGGTTCACATTCAGTATATGCTATAATCTCTCCACCCCAATCCTTTGACCATGATTTAGCAAAACACACTAATACCTGTAAAGCATCATTATAACCTCTCATAGGAACAGGATATGCATCATGCGTATACTTAATTTTACTCACATATGTTGGTTTTATATCTAAATAGCGTCTAAGTTTGGGGTCACTTTCACCTAGAAGTTGTATAACATCTTTTGCTAATTCTTCTGCGTCTATTGTATCAAATGATTCCATCTCTTCAATTTGCTGTTGCTGAATTACCAAATCATACACACTCAAATCTGGTTCTACATCTTTGATAAAACTTATAGGTTGTTCTTTTCGCCTTAATTCTAATTCGCTTGTTGGCATTCTATTCTCCTAATTTATACGCAATCGTATGACGGTATCCATTATATAAATGGTTATAAGAAGATGCTCTATGAACTATGTTGCCATCAAAGAAAACTGCGCGACCGGCAAAAGGCGTTATCGCATAACACGCATCTTTATTGTCATCATAGAAAATAGTCTCACCACCATACTTTACATCATAATTTAAATTTAAATATATTAAACAGGTTGTGTGACATCCATCAATATGCGGAAAACTAGGTTCGTTTGGTTTCCATGCATTGATATATGCTCTTACGATTTTTAATTCTAAACCTGTTAGTGTTTTTGCTTGCGATAGAATTCTTTCATCTAGAAATCCACGCATCTCATCATTTAGTTCTGCGGTCATACCGCTCAAATATTTTTCCTCATTGTAAATATCATATTCTATAATATTCCAACGCAATTCTTTACACTGATTAGTAAAAAAGTGGCATCTTTCTGCTTGTATAAAATGGTCTACAATATCTATTCGCATTTCTTCCATTCACCAAACCTCATTCTTGCACTTAGACCTCTATGTGTGTTTTTACTTATAATGTCCATAATGTCTAACTTGCTTTTTCCTGCTATAATCATATCATTAATGTCTTTTTCGCCGATAGTCTCAGGCCATATCACAATAGTATCGTCATTGTCGATGTGTTTCCACATTCTTTTAACAATTTCTGGATTGCGTGGTTCATTATCATACACAAAAACATAGTCATTGTATGCATAATCAAGTTTATCTAAACCGCTTGCATCTGCGCCTGCCATTGCAATACTATTATCTATAAACATGGAATCGATTGGACCCTCTACAACGTAAACTTTTTCGGAAAGATTAACTTTGTCTAACCCATATAGTTTAGGTGCAGTCTCATCAAGCATAATAGTGATATACTTTGGTTTCTCTTTACCGAATGCACGACCTTGAAATCCTATCAGTTTACCCGTCTTGTCATAGAATGGTATGATAAGTCTAGGGTGGTCTTGGTCTACATTAGTAAACTTATTTGGTATTATTCGGTTGACGAATGTGCAGAACTTGTTGACTAGATATAGTTCTTCCCATCGCTCTTCTGGTATCTTTCTCATCTCCATATACTTGCGTACTGGATGCTCTAAAGATAGTCTAGAAACGGTTTTAACGGTGTCTAGGAGGGTTGTTTGTTTGATTACGACTGACTTATACTCAGGTTCATCAAACATAGTACGAGAGGTCTCACCATTCTTATATCTTGCAAGAATGTATTGTTTATAGACTTCAGCATCTACTCTTTCAAGTAATTTACCGAATGTAGTGGACAGTCCGCAGTTGTGGCATCTATACAACATCATATCTTTGACGCGATAGAAGTACCCTCTTGCTTTTGTCTTTTTCTTCGTGGAATCACCACAAACAGGGCAAGAAAAATTATAAAGATAATCTTTCTTCTTCTTGAAATTCCTCAGTTTGTGGGAAATCGAATGAATATAATCTAGGTCTGTCATTAACATAATACATAATATACTCTAAAAAGGTTACAAAGTCAAGTAAAAAATTATCTTTTACCCAAATAATTTCAATACTGGCATGGCAGATATGAGATAACCAACGACCATCGCGCCGCCAATCATAATCCAGCGCCATTGCTCTAGTCTGTTTAGTCTATCGCTCACAGCAATATGGTGTGCTTGTTGCTCTTCGCGTAACTTTTTAATTTCATCCATGATGAGTGAGTGTGATTTTTCGATTTCGGTTGACATTTCTTGTTTTTGCTTCTCTATTCTCTCATGAATGATTTCTACATTGTGACCCAAATGTTTATCTGTAGTCTCAATTTTATTTTCTTGCACTGCTATCATACGGTTAATTGAGGTCGCTACTTCCGACAACTTCTCTATGGTTAAATCGAGTTTGCCGATAACCAAGTTAAGTTGTGTAATATCTCTCTTTATGAGTTCAATTTCGGTGCGTACTTCTTCTGACATATCATTTCTCTAAACTATTTATTCTTTCTTCTAACTCATCAATCTTTTTAGTTATACGAGGATATCTTTTTCTCCAGATATCATCTGGTTCTTGTAACCAAGTCCAACCCCATCGATTAACGAGATAATCTAATGCTTCATCAAACTTTGAGTATGCCCATAGTCCCATACGGGTATCGCGAAACCATGCAAGAAACGCGGCACCTAATAAAGCACCAGCGATTGCTGTGTAAATCCACAACGTATCGCTGAACATTTTAGAGATTAACTCTCCCATGTTCTCGGTGCTGATGATTTAATTGCAAAGCGTCCAAATAGACGAACTGCATAGTATGCGGCATACTTCTTCCATGATGCTACGAGTGGTTCAGTCTCACCCATTGCTTGCAAGAAAACACAATCTGCAATCTTACGACATGCTTCTAAGTCTGATGCACTAATCTCACCGCGTCTTGCGTTGATACGCTCATACATGATATCATGAATAACTGCAGGTCGTGCAACATCAAACGGTGCAATGAATGCCCAACATGCTCTAGGAACTGATGCCAAGTCTGTAACGTATCCAAGAGGTACTGTAATCTTACCTGATGATGTGATTTTGATATCAACTTTACATTCTTTTAATTTCGCAATCTCACTATCTAATAGTGCCGCGGCATGAAATGTAAGAGGTTTTTCAAGTCTCCATTTGTTAGGTCGTTTAAATGCTCCTACGAGCAGTCCATTCCATTTTTTATTTGACATTCTCTTCCTCTTTCTGTGGTTCATAATACTTGCGATATTGTATAATTATTTCTTTTTGTGTCGCAAGATACCCTTTTATATCTGCTATATTTAGTGCTAGTGCTTCGTACCCATCTGTTGTCATTGCAAATAGAGCAATAGGTTTACCTTGCTTCTCTAAATCTGCGAATACTGCTTCTGCATTTTCTCTTGTGACAACAACCCACTCAACTTTTTTCATGTCAAGCGGTTCTGGATTAGGTAAGTTCAGTCTAGGTTTCTCTACTGCTACCTTCTGTGTCTCAATTGTTTTAACACTAGGTAGAAAACTGCAACCAGTTAATGCTACGAGTAATAGACTACTTAGTAAGATTTTCAATTTCATCTAATACACCCATGGACCCTTTATTAATAATTCTTTCAATTAGTTTTGGTTTCTCTACTGCAAGAAAATTCAAATCATGCTTCGCAAGTTTCTTTTGCAACTCATCTTTTGCTTTGTTTACTTCGTTAATTTTATCGTTAAGAGCAACATTTGACTGAAGTATCTTTTCGTAGGATTCTTTTGTCTGTGCTATTACTGCTTTTTGTTCTTCTACTGCAGTCTCAAGTTTTGCTTGATTGAGTACAAGTATTTCATTTTCATGTTGTAACTTCTTAACATAGTAAATGGCGCCAGAGGCGCCAACTAGTGCTACAATAATGAATACTATTTTAATCTGTGTAAACATACTACTCCTGTATATTAAATTTTAAGTTTGCGTGGTCAGGATATGTTACCGCAATACTACCTTCTGGACAGTCATAGTCAATATAAGCAATCAATGTTGCTATACCTTGTGCCACTGGTTGGTCGGTTTCTATTGACATTTTATAAGCAAATGTATCCACTTTATCGCTTGCCGGTCCCATAAATTTACCAATACTGCTTGACGCCGGATGAACAATGTCTTCGCTATCTCTTACAGTGAGTGTAAAGTCTGTAACTGTGCAGTCATCTCTGTGTTTCTCTCTTGCAACAGTTACTTTATAGTCACCATCGTATGGCACTACACTAAAATGCTCAGGTGCCCATGTAAGAATGTCTTTATTTTCAAATTTATCCCATACAGTATAACCACCACCAAGCATTGCTAATGTTGCTGTTACAACACCAATACCTTTTGTTATATTTTCAACATCAAAACTCAACATCGATCCATTCCTTTAGTGATGAAACTTTTTCTGTTCTTACTGGTCTTTGAAGTTTTTTCCAACGACCACCACCATTAGGATTATATCGAATTGCTTTTTGATTACCTGTATCTGCACATTGTAGAATAATCATACCATCTGGATTTCTTCGTGCAAAGTTATAGATACTTGCTTCCGCGTCATCTTCGGTGTTTAAGTATTTGTTCCAGCGTTCAAACTTCTTTTTACCTTTAGCAAAACGTCTGAATACTTCTGGTGTTACTTTAAATAATGCAGTCTTGCGCTTCTTCTTACGAACTACAACAGTACTACTATCATCTCCAGTACCTGCTACTGCAGGACCGGTCGCATTTGCCGCGGCAACTTCCCAATGCTTTCGAATTTCTGCTTCTGCTAGATAGAACCCAGGACGATGCTCTGCCATGTCTAATTTTTCTAGCAATACACTATCGGTCTCAAAAAACTCTTCTTCTTTAACTAACTTCTCTCTTACAAGTAGTAGTGCCGCGGCGTAGTTTGCAAGACGCGACTTGACGAAAGGAACTTTCTCTAAAAGTCCTCGTAGACGAAATACTAATCTGTGTAGGAGAGTGTATGCACTTTCTTGCTCATTACGAACAAACTTACGCATTGAAATAAGTTGTTCACCCTTTTCGTTAATAATGCCTAAACGATACGCTTCAGTATCTTCATACTTCATCGTGAATAGTCTTAACATTCTTAGGGCAATTAGATTGTCTACTAATTTACTCATTTATAACTCTCTTAACTCCTGTACTATATCTTGGTCTAATGTAATATCTATGTGTTCTTTATCAGTCATATAGTTCAGAAACACAAGAAATGTTTTCAGACAAGACAACATATCAGTTTCTACTTTTAAAAAAAGCATTTTCTTTGTTGCTTCAGGACCAAAGACATTATATAAAACTACCATATGATTAATTACTAGTCTGCTTCGAATTTGTCCTGTGTCCAGATACTTCTTAAAAAGTCTCTTTATATATTTAATACGCTTCAGGTCTTCTTGAAACTCTTCAAGGTCCATGCAATGTGGATTATTATATGCTTTCATTGCATAGACCAAGAAGTTTTTATCTGTCAATTCATTGTTCATTATATAGTAATTTATAACGAATAATTATACGATTTTTGCGTATACTTTAGTGGTCCCAAATGGAGTTTTTTCATACTCAATCTGAAGATTTAAACCTTCAGCAGGATTTTCACTATCAAGCGCATCAATCGCAGTACTAACACTTTTACCTGTAATACCACCATACTGTGTCAGAGGAGTAGACGCGGTGCCTTTATCTTCTGTCATAGCAGGAATATCAAAAGTTAAACCAAGAGTTGCTAGTTTACCTTGAAGTTGTACTAACGCACCTTTAGGGTTGACATATTCGCGAATACCAACAGCACCAACAAGAGCATTTAGTTGTTGTAAACTATCAGGATTCTTAATATCATTGAGTGCTAAGTCAGTACCATCACCTGTTGGAACTTGCGAGTAACCATCTTCCAACAAGTCGGTGATTGTCTCAACAACATTTCTACCACTAGAGTTAAACGTAATGATATCCATGCTTTCTTCAAGTGAATTTACTTCTTCAACTTCAACAGTTTCGCGCACTCTCCCGCTGATAACATCAGATACAGTTTGGTCAATTGTTCTGCTTTCATTCTGACGTTTCAGAACTGCGGCAACTTGCTTATGATTAGATAAACCTTTTGCAAGTTTCTCAATTGCTCTAACTGCACCACTCATGTTACCACCAGCATAGCGTTTGTCTGATGCGATACCAATTGCTTGTTTAACTTGCATTGGTGTGTATGACTTCTCATCAACTTCTACGCTTTCAGATTTTTCTTTTTCGCGGTCTGCTTTCATCTTTGCTTTTTCAGCATCGATACCTGCTTGTGCTTTCTTCAAACGCTCACGGTCTTGTTGCTTTTTCTTAATCTTAGCAAGTTTAGCATCTGCGGCGTCTGCACGTCCAGCAGTAGATACACGAACATTACCTTGTTTGTTCACTACTGCTTTCTTTGCTAGATTGAATGCACCTTTACCTACTTTGGCAACGCCTTTGGCAATGCCACTGACGATACCTTCTTCTAGTTCATTAAGTTCCTCATCGCTGAGAGTTTCAAGAAACTTATCGAAATCCTCTTCGTTCAAACTCAAGAAGGAATCAAAAGTTTGTTCGGTGAGGTTTTGTTTAAATGATTTCATTGAAACCTCCTATTATGCTATTGTGCAACCATTGTTTGACAGAATTTGCCAATTTGAACCATTAAAGATTAGAGTGGCGCTATCACCAGCATCTTCCATTGTGATGCTTGTACCATTCAAAAAGTTTGCTGGATCGATTTGTACATCGCCACCATCAACAATTAAAGTCAGAATTTTAATCTGTCCTTGCACACCATCAGCAAGTGTTAGTGCATTAACACCATCTGTTGTAGCAGTTGATGTGATGTTGCTCATTGCTGATGTGACATTAATAGCGAGAGTTGCACCAGCGGCACTTACTGCCTCTGCTGTTGCATCAAATGCAAGAAATCCGTCTACTTTTACATTACCAGCAATGTTCTCCAGAAAGTTCTGGACTGTTAGTTTTTTGTTCGTACCACCTTGTACAATGTGAAACAAGTCAGCGGATGCACCACTGCTTGCGGCGGTTAGTTCACTAATTTTTTGGTCTGCCATGTTAGTCTCCTATTTGCAGTTATTATTCACACTAATGCTTTGTTACAAACATTAGCAAATCTAGGTGGGCGCAACTAAATGGCGCCCATTAATTTATGCACTAATTGTAAGTGTATCTGTTACACCAGCGATAGCAAGGGATGCGTTAACTGCTTCTTGGTCAGCAATATTACCACCTTGCGGTAAAATGCTCTGGTCAGCAATTGACAATACATCATCTTCTGCAAGTGCGGCAGATGCGGCACCAAACGTAGCACGGAATGTCAACTTGTTAGTTGATGAACCGGACTGATAAGTTGCAGTAGTTGTTGCTGATGCACCACCACCTGCTTGGTCGTTAGCAATTTCAAGAGTTGGTGAACCTGTTACGGTGACCTTCTCGTTATATACTACAGTAACGTCAATATTACCGCCAGCGGCATGACTGTATGCTGTTGATTTGAAGATTACAGATGTGATATCTGCAATATTCAATTTAGTAGAACCAGACAATTGTCCAATTGCTACTAATACTTCTTCTAGACCCGTATTTGGATCACGATAGACCCATCCGCGACTATCTGCGAATGTGTCTCTTTTCTGTGCTGTGGTTAACCATTTAGGTTTCGCCTCATTTGCGTCTGTTGCGCCCCAAGATGCCATTTTAACTCTCCTATTTGTTTATGTTAGAAACCAAGTTTCTTTAGACTATTTATAGTATTTTTTGCGCTAGTATGATGAATACCTATACCACCTTGCGCTTCCCATTCTCTAATGTTTTTGATGTAATCATCAATTAAGATGTTTGCTACACCATCACTCATAGCATATTTTTGTTTGTCTTCTCGTTTTACTAGATTGATACGCTGTTTAGGTATCATTAAATGTCTTTTAATCCAAGAATTCTTTCCGTCTTTACAATTCTTATCCCAGTTTGCATATGCAGATAGAATGTATGGATGACTAGATTTGACGTACCGAAACAACTCGGCACCATCTGTCATCCACTGAAGATTATGCCAGAAGTCACTTTTCTTTTCTACTTGTGCTTTGATTTTACCCTTTGCACCGTGGTTCAGGTCAGGTGACGTAAAGTCTTCACCGGTTGTGTCTTTAATACCTCTAATGAAATCACAAAGAACTCCATCCATATCTAGATATATCTTCTGTTGACCTTTTGCTTCGAACTGTAGTAATGATAATGTCATCTAGTAATCATCTTCCTCTTTAGGTTTATCTTTAATATTATGTGTGACTTTCATTGTAGTCTCTCTGTTGTTATTGTCGAACTTCAATTCCATGCGATTTGTTATCTCATGGTCAGGTGTCTCTTTTAACTTCAACTCTAGTATAACAGATTTGTCACAAAAGTCAAGTCCTAAATCACGAACTTTCTTAATAAAGTTAAACCACAAATCTTCTACTTTAGGAACATCGTCCCTTGTAAATTGCTTTGCCATAACACTAACTGAAAGTGACTGATACTAATCAGTCTCTTTATCTGCTTTCCAATTTGCGTCAATATAATTATAGAATGCTTTTTTATCAGCGGAAGATAACTCCGAAGGTGACTTAACACCACGCTTTGATAGTTCTTTAGCAAAGAACTTCTGATATGCACTCTGGTCTTCAGTCTTAACACCTTCGACTTCTTCTCTTGTTCTCTCTTTAAGATTGAACGGATTATTAACTCCTAAACCAAACATTATTTTTCTCCTTTAGGTTTTTCGCCGCGCTCTTTCTTAGAGATTGCGATTGCCGCTTGTTGTGCGGCACTTACTGCTTCTTCTTTATGGTCAATGTTCGCATATAGACTTTTCATATCTTCATGCGTTGCTGATAATTTATTTTGCATCCACTCAGGAAACTCACCGCCACTTGAAAGATGCTCTTTCATTTTACCAGCGGCATATGACATAAACTCTAACTGTTGCATTGCCATTGAACCCTCATCAGGTGATGCTGGTTCGTCTTGTTCGTTTACGCTTTCACCGCGCACTTGTTTAGCAAGGTCTGCGTCTGCTTTACCCCATGTACCAGAAGATTTAGTGACAAATGAATTAACTCGCGCCATACCCCATTGTTGTGGAGTGGTTCCTGGACGATGACCACCTTTCCATGCGGCAACTCCTCGTTTGTATACTTGCTTCAATACACCAAGAGGCATACCAGACTTATCTGCTTTTGCTTTTAGTCCTGCGTCTGCGCTTTCTGTCAATTCTTCAGAATACACTTCTTGCAGAATTTGTGACATTGTTTTTCTATAGTTTGTCATCTTTGTTCCCATATCTTGATTACAAGATTTCCTTTACCTTTTATAATTCTATGATATTCCATCTCTGGAATTTTATAAATTTTTCCTTTTTCTAGTTTTTTAGCAATTTTGTTGTCTAACTGTAACAACCAATCTTCGCCTTCTAGAATAGTTATCTCTCTATAGTATTTATCCCTATGCCAAACCAAAGTATCAGGATCAACATCCTCATCAAATGTTCGTATATCATCTACTTGTTTGTAGGGTTTACCAGAAATAGTTCCCGCCACCAGATAGTCCTAACTGCTTCGCATAGTAAGGCATACGGCATGCCCAATATCCAGGTTTAGTTTTATCTTTCTTTGTGCTACACTGATGTCTTGCGGCGAATGACTTTCTCGCTTCAGGATCATTCAGTTTTATTTTCAGACCGGTGGTGTCACCCCACGAAACTTTTTTAATGTTTCCACTTGATGGGTCTTTTACATATACATAATACTTTTTAGGTCCACCCGCTTTAGGTTTGTTTAACTCAGGTTGCTCTTCTTCCATCATAGGACAATCAAGAGGCACATGTTGTCCTTCATATAATGCATGTGAACCAATGTCGGATTCAAGCAACTCAATGTCGAAACTATCTAAGAGGTCTCGGTTAAGGGTTTTCTTCCACTCATTAAATTGCTCATAGTACATCTCAGAACCAATGCGATATTCATTAGTCTCAATCAACTGTGAGATTGGTTCATAACTTTCTTTTTTAGATTTCATTGCTTGAAGGCGCTTCATTTCTAATTTACGCATAGTTGGAAGTAAACGAATAGACAATCTATCAATAACTTTCTTCTTACTCGCAATGAACTTTTCAATTTGTTGCTTTTGCGCCATACCTAATGTGCTATATGGTTTACCTTTAGTAAATCTCTTACGCAACTTATTTCTTGCATGTCGCCTTGCTCTCTTCTTTAACTTTTCAGGAGAAGACATACGCTTCAATGCAATCATTCGTTTACGTTGAATACGCTTAGACATTCGGCGCATCATCATTGACCGTTTCATACGTTGCGCTGGTGTTAATACTTCATCCATATTAATCCACTGATAGTCAGCGGCAAGCATTTCGTCATCATCAGGAATCTCATTAGAGTCCACATCAACGCCATCATCTTCATCTTGGTCATTGGGAATTCCATCACCATCTTTATCTGGATATACATCTGCAAAATCTTCGATTTCGTCATAAGCATCGAATAAATCTGCGATTTGCTTTTCTAAACTCTCATCATCAACTTCATCAGGATCAGGAATATCAAGTTCTTTATCTTCATCACTCTCTTCTAAAAATAAGTCAATGTTCCACTCTTCGCGCAACTCATCTTCTTCGTAGTGAGATAAACGACTATCATGCTCAGTAACATCTTTCGCCATTGTGCGATACCACAATTTAATTTGCGGGTCTAATAGTCTCTTACCAACAGTAAATTTTCTAGCATCTCTGAACATCTTTTGAAGACGCTGTTGAACTTCTTGCTTGTTTGAACCAGCAACTAGCATCTTACCGACACCTTCAACTTCGACTTCAAAAGCAACTTCTGCTTGCTCTGTAAGACCTAAGTGTTCTTTGAATGATTTGCGGGTTTTCTCTACTTCTTTAGATACTTTATCTAAGACTTCTTTTGCATTCTTCCCATCAATACCTAAAATAGGTGCTTCACCATCGCCCAAAATCCAGTCTCCTGATGGGTCGTCTGGTGTTGTTCCTTGGACTGCTCCGCCTTGTTCTGGATAGTCTGCAATTGCTGGTACTGTTTTATGTGATGCTTCGCCGAACATCGCTTTGAACTTCTTAGTGTGCGTTGAAGGTTTTGTCTTTGCTGTCGCATCTCCAGGTGCTGGTTTGTAAGCACTTGGGTCGTCATCTGATTTTTCTGCGCCCTTCTTGAAATGTGCATCTCTGGTAGATTTGGTAGACTTGGACTTGAGTCCTGCAAAGTATTTTGCTGGTTGTGTACCGTCTTTATCGGCGATATCTTTATCTTGTCTAACTTCGGTGTCATCGTCTTTCGCTGATTTCTTTTCTGTAAGGTCGGATATCCACTTTGTATGTACATTACCATCTGCTCCTTTGCAGTACAGGAAGTTTGTTCCTTGTTCTACGATTTCAAATTCTTCATTTAAATTTAAGTCTACTACAATATCACCAACATTAAAAATGTCGCCTACTAGATATGCTTCTCTGAATGCAATACGCTCAAATTCCACATCTTCTTTAATTGAAAATACTTTACGAATTTCGTTATAAATTGCTTTCTTGTCTGCATCAGATAGTTTAGATGCTAATGCACCAGCAAACTTCTTATAGTTACCTTGCTTCGCATAGTCGCGCAATAGAGTACCAGAGATACCCTCAACACCTTTTGCATTAGGGTCGCGCTTGCCTGCAGACTTTGATGAGATGGAATTAAAGTTAAATTCTTTTCCGTTGTATTTTTTGATGAGATTGACCATCTCACCTTCGCGGTCGTCACCAAATACTAATGTGATATCTGTATAACCGTCCGCTTCTAATTCTTTTGCAATCTCAATGATTGTTCTTGCTCTAGATGATTTAACTGCAGAACCAAATGCCTTCTTTGCATACTTGACTTTATCTTTGTATGACAGAGGGTCTTTCTTATTGTTCTGAGTATGTGATAGATAAATTCGTGCGTCTGCACCAGATGCTTTCGCTTCTTTTGTTACTGCATTCGCGAGTTTTTCATGTCCTGCTGTAGGAGGATTCATGCGACCAAAAGAAAATACAACTTTCTTTTCTTTTGCTTCCTTCAGTTTTTGCTGAAGGTCTGTAAACTTTAATGTCATTTTTTCACCCAATTTTTTGCGGCAGTGAAGTTAGCACGACTGAACTCTAAACGGTTCACTAGTTTAACTGCATTACCTTTAATTCTGTCAACTGCCACAAAACCTTCTGGTTCGGTGGTCTTTAGTCCATTATCTGTTCTCAGAAAAGTACCGATTGATTTTACTTTCGATAGTTTCTGCACCAATACATTTTTAGCGTCCATTATATAAGTGTATAACAAAGTTGCGTTTTGCAAGTCTTTCTCTTGCTGATGAATTTTTTTCAATCCTTCAAGTTTAATCTCATTATATTTTTGTTTACCTGCATCAGACTTCACACTTTCAATCTTCTTGTCTAACTTAGTAGTCCAATAGTTCTTAAAGTCAGAGACCATTTGATTACTATCAGGCAAGTCATCTGCACCCCTAAAATAAGAGTTTAGATGAACTTTAAAATTAGTTTCGATAGCAAATTGGTTCTTCTCATCAAAGTTCGCAGACATCTTATCCAAGTAGGATGAGACATTAGGTAGCAAACTTTCAATCCGTTCGATATAACCATTGAGATTTTCGGTTTCATCTTTAGTCATTGTGACTGTGCCTGAAACATCTTTATATGAGGCATCATCGAACCAGACCGTCTTCTGCTTTCTCAACTTACTTATATTTATATTAAACGATGCTTTCATCGTTTCTAGTGTCTTACCTTTATATTCTGTATGAAAGATAATACCCATCTTTGTACTTTGTACGAACTTACCAAGAGGTCCACTCTTAGGAATAGCATAGACAATAGTGTTAGGTTGAAACGTGATATAATCTTCACCATCAATAGTCTTAGTTGACAAATCAGATTTAGTGTACATCATGTCACCTTGAATGACACCTTTGATACCTAACTTAGATAGTTCTTTTAATGCAACTTCTAATTTCTCTACTAGTCCACCTGTGTGGTTTTTCTTAATATCTGCAGATGTGTAGTTTAGTTTAGGGTTTTTATTAAAGACTGATTTAGTAGCAACAAAGAACTTACCATTCTCAGGATTAACACCACAGAAAATAGCAGGTGCGCCATCCCACTTTGTGGTGATGTTAACACCGGTGCGAACACTTGAACTAAGCATGTCACGAACACCTTTAAGGAATTCGACTGCGTTCTTTGCGCCATCGGCACCGTCTGTGATAATAGTTTCCTCAATATGCGTCAAGTGCGTATTGCGGTTCTCAGTTAACTCTGTATGTGCTTTAAATCTAATCATGCTATTATTATACCATATCTTTCCTATTTGTCAAGTGTTTTTTACCACTTTTTATATAATACTTTAGTAGTGTGACATATTTATCACACTTTATCCTAATAACTTCTTACCGGTCGCCGCTTTGGACACATAATCAAGCAAAAAATGAGTTGGTGCTACTCCGCCTTGTTTATTTCTAATATTTAGTTTGAAATCAAAGTACTGATTTGAGAATTTCATATCAATACGTTTTGCGGTACCATTTGTAATACCACCGTAGTACAATGTAAATTTAGAAGCACTTACGTTAGAGTATGCTTTATTCTCATTCACTCCAACCCACCAGCAATATGCTTTCTCGCCACCTTGTCCGTGAACCATCCAGTAGTTCGCTCCAATAGCACTCTGAAGCAGTGATGTTAATAGGGGTTTGTCGATTTCATTAGTTACATCTATGATATGTGAATTTGTTCCTGTTGCTTTCTTACCAGTTCCATATAGATTGAATACTGCACAGAATGTTGCATTGTCAATACCTAATGCTCTAAGAAGTTTTACTCCCATTTCATTAGTGATAATTCCATTCTTAACTTCTACTTCCGTAAATGGTTTACCAGGACCTTTCACACCAGTATTAACAAATGTCAGTGTGCTTGAAAATTTTGCAGATAGATATGTCTCAGTTCTATTGGCGTGAAAACAAGTGATATCTGTTAGTTTCTTTCCAACGTCAGCGGCATTACCAGGACCAATCATTACTTTACCACCATTCATGATGAACGGACGACTTTCATTGGCGCCACCCATTTGCTTAATAGATTGAATTGGAGATGGGTTCTGTTTACAGACAGCGGCAAGAAGTTCATCTGCAAGTTTATTCATCATTGCTGGTTTCTTACCATTTGCTTTATCGACTAATGCGTTTGATAAGTCGCGCTCAAACTTGAGTCCTAAATTTTCTTTCTTACCACCTGCAGGTTGTCCACCAAACTCTTCAGTTTTTGTAAGTTTTGTCACAGGAATTGTTACTGTTCTTGCTTGTCCTGTATAATGACCTTTCAACTGAATGGTATTACCTTTTTGTCCAGCAAACGAAAGCATTAGATTTGCGAGTTCAGTAACTTTACTTGGCATCACTCCAGGAGTTCTCAATGTCTCATCATTATTGATTATAATTCCGGTTGCTTCGAATGTACCATCTTCTGTATGAAATGTAGAAGATTTGCCATCAAGTTGCATTACTTTGTTCGCCAGAAGTTCTGGTCGATACGCATATTTTGCAATGTCAGGTACGTTTAATGTTGCCATACTCTTATTTATCCTTCTCCAAGAGTTAGATGTTTTTTGTCTCTTGCATCCAATATGCTTTGGCAAGATTTACTTGCAATCTATATGCTTCTTTTTCCCAAGGTAGTTCATAATATGGACAGTCTGCAGAAACGGAAGATGTCTTCCAACGAGTAGCACTTTCGCAGTCCATCTCTTTTTGAACATACTGCTTAACGTGAACCATTTCGTGTGCTAGAGTGACCATCAAATCGCGAATGTCTAAATGATTTGCTAGTTCTATTTCATAATCTCTAATACTCTCAGTTAACATACAATAACCAACAGCATCACCAGTCATCTTTTTAATATGGATTTCAATTTCTATATTTCGAATTCTTGGCATAAGTTTCTTAATGAAGAAATAACATGCGTCAGAAACGAGGTCGCGCTTAGTTTTGTTACCGCCTTGAACATGTACACAATGCATAAAACTACCTCTCTATTCTTTATTATAGACATAGTATAGCAAATATAAATCGATTTGTCAAGTACTGTTGTGGAAAAACAACAATATTTAATCGTTATATATCAAGTATTTATGCGTTTTTTAGAAAAAAAGTTGGGACTCGGTCTTCACCAAAACCACTTCCGGCGTTTAGTTGCTCACAACATCGCTTACTTATTCCCCTACACGCAAACAATTGAATATCATCACCGTACTTATGGTCATGTACATACCAACAGTTGTCTTCGCCGTTGTGGAATAACTTATATCTTGAAGGTTGAGAAGTCTTTGTATTTCTTGTCATTGCGTTGCTCTTTCAGTTTATCAAATCCGTTCTGTTCTACTACCTGTACGGTATCAGGTGCTTTCGGTTTCATGTTCTCTACTAGGTCTTCTTGTGCAGATTCCTCTACATCATATAATTGCATTTTTGCTCTATCGATACCCAATACAAAACGCTTGTATTTTGTAGGGTCATTGTATCGATTTTTCAATTGCTTCACTAAAATTTGATTATGCTGTTCTAGTTCTTCATTTGAAATTAATGCAAACATGAAATCACAAGTTGCTGGTAGTCCGAAACTTTCTGAGGTATCTTCAAGTCCAATATCAGTACTTGAGAATCCTTGTCTGGTAGTCTGTGTCGCAGAGATAATAGGAACATTATGCTCTACTGCTAGACCTCGCAGTTCTTCTGCGATTGATTTGATAATAGTGTAGGAGTTCTGAGATGCTCCTGCTTTGAAACGCTGAGATGCACAGATGTTTAGATAGTCAATAAAGATAGCATCAGGTTTGAAACTCTTCTTTAATGCTAGTTCATTTATCAATGCATCAAAATGACCTTTATGTGCGGTCGCTGTTGGATACTCTTTAACAATCAGTTTACCATGTGTCTCTCTTTGCAGTGACGCAAGTTTCTTGTCAAACATACTTTTAGGAAGTTCTTCAAGTGTTTGAATATCCATATTCAAAAGATTAGCATCAATACGTTCTGCAATACGCTCTTCTGCCATCTCCATAGTAATGTACAAAACATTCTTATTGTGCATCATATAGTTTGCGGCAAGATGGCACATAAATAAGGATTTCCCAACGCCAGTTCCTGCTAGTGCTACATTAAGTGTTTTGCTTGGTAGACCACCTTTTGTAATCAAGTCAAAGTACTTGAGATTGAAAGGTATCTTTTCTTCTTTTGTGTGATAGAAATCAAATCGGTCATTCGATTGTTCGAAATAATCATGACCAACATTTGGGTCAAACGACACTGAGAGAGCATCAGATAATAGAGATGGAAGAGCATCAGGAGTTCTATTCTTATCTCTTCCCTCTATTATCTGAATGCCGTCTGCAATGGCATTGTAGATTGCTTTATCTTTACAAAACTTTTCAGTGGCATCTGTCATCCACTGCAAGTCTGCAGATTGTTCATTTAGTGAATTGATAATTTCAACTGCTTTATTGAATTCAGGTTCAGGAACATTATGTGCTTCATTCAGCGTAATAATTAATTGCTCAGAAGATGGAAGTTTATTATACTTCGCAAGTGCTTCTGAGATTGCTGTGAATACAATTTTTTCTGAACTATCATGAAAGTATTCTGCTTTCAGGAACGGTAGTACCTTACGAACATACTCTTCTTGGTTTAAGAGGTTCGATAGAATAGTTCTTTCAATCCGTGCCGTTTGCATATATCATTTCACCTTCTTCTAGTTTTTCTTGAATTTGTTCTACAATAATATCACCCACAATAGAAGTGAAATCATCTTCGACTTCAACTCCTTCAGGTATTTTAATCAACTCATATTTAAATCGCATTGCTCTATGACCAGTTTCATCTGGTTCTGCGAACTGAATACGACCTACACGATATAGAACACCTGCATACTTACCTTCATCAATTTTAGTTGCAATGTGTTTATCGCTTTCAACGTAACTAAACTTCACCGCCATACTTAAACTTTCCTTTTGCAAATTCATCTAATTGTGTCATCACTTCTTCAGTAAAGTACTTCTCGGGATTATCTAAAATCTGCTTACCATACATCTTAGACCCATCTGGTAGTTCGATACGAGTTGCTACTTTCTTGAAGATACCTGCTTCTTCAGCAAGTTCTAATAGACCATAGTAGCGTGATAGACCACCCTTGTAGCGTAGTGACACATCAACTAGAGAATTCTCTTTAGTCAAGCGTGACTTGTTTAATCGACAGTGAATGATGTTACCAATGACTTCTGTACCATCTTTCTCTTTCTTCTTAGATAAGAATACAATTGTTGATGCGGCGTACTGAAGACCTGACCCACCACCCATGACTTTCTGTGGGAACATAGTACCCATCTGGTCGTATGTGTGATTAGTAACAATCATTGGTACTTTTGCTTTACCTAATTTCAATGTCAGAACACGAAATGCCGCTTTAGTTAACTGCGCCCTTGTCATGTCTCTAGTCTCTTTACCATCTGCAGTATCTTCAATTTCTTTTGTTGTTGATAACATACCAAGACTATCAAGTACAAACATCAGAGGTTTACGGTCTGCTTCTGATTGTTCGATGTACTTGTCAAGAATTTTAATGCCTTGTGTGCGAAACTCTTGTACAGTAGTCACAGGCATCATGACGATACGATTTGTATCGATACCTCGTTCTTCAATCATGTCTTTAGTCAATGCACTTTCAGTTTCAAAGTATACGACACCCGCATCAGGATTCGTATCTAAGAAGTACTTGACTAGACCGAGGGCGAAAAAGGTCTTTCCAGTTGCGGATTCACCAGCGATTGCTGTAATCTTGTTAGCAGGCAGACCACCATAGATACTACCACTCAGTAGTGCGTTAAAGATGTAAGACCCGGTGTCGATGAAAGTTGAAACGTCTCCCGCTTCTACTCCGTCAGCAACAATGCCAGCATACTCATTCTTACTTTCTTTAACGATATCTTTTAAAAAATCATTCATTTATTGTTCCTCATTATTTAATATACTATACACCATTTTCTTGTCAATGTCAAGGTAATTTTTGGTCAGCATATGGCGAAACTGAAGGATCAACATACAAATTAATCATTTCAATCTGGTCATGATAATCTGCAACAATCTTTAACTCTTTTTCAATTTCTTCTAAAATATCACCATGCTCACCAATACCGACAGGGTTCTTCATCAATACATGAATGTTCATTACATGCTTGTCGATGTGACCTTTGGCATGTGCAAGTAGTGCTTTTTTAATTTGCTCTTCCATAATAATCTCCTATGCAAAAAAATCTTCTAGTGTGGGGACATGCTCTAATTGCCATTTGATACTATCAGCAATAAACCGTAATGGGTCTAAGAATGTTTTCTCAAACTGCATGTCATAATCAATATATCTATGCATGTCAAACTCAGTTGGTAGAGTTGACAGAAACGATATAATATTCTCGCCGATTGGATTCGGCATCTTACAGTGAATGAACTTAATCTTCTCACCATCTTTGATTTCAGGATAACGATGAGTTATCTTCTTGTCTTTCACAGTTTGATTATACATCAGCGCACCACGAACATGCATGGGAGTACCTTTCGTATAAACTTTTATGTCAGACGCATACTTCTTAATACCATTCACAGAGCGAGGAAATGCAATCTCTTCTGGTGGTAGTGTTAAGAATTCTTTTCTAGTATTCTCAATATATTCCAGCAAGTCTTCTTGAGTACCATTTACAATAACTTTAATCGCTTCACGCAAATACACGCGAACCGGAGCAGGAGTTGAAGACTTAACAACTTCTAACCCCATAATCTTGAGTTTGGGTTCAGAGTATTGAACACCCTCTGAGTTGTGTACATTTAATACATATCTTTTCTTAGCAGTCCAGATGCCTCGGTCAGCGATAACTTCTCGCTTCATAAACATCTTTTGCTGATATGCATTCATATAAGAAGCAAGGTCTTGATAACTCTTATCAATAAACGGTTCCAACTTCTCGGAACCCACTCTATCAAGAAATCTAACAATCTTAGGCGTGAGTTCACGACTTTGATCCTTCGATAGAGGTTCTCCCTCATTAAACACTTTTTGTACCAGTCCACTAAGATTAATGTAAACCGAATCCGTATCGCTTGCAATGACATAGTTCGCTCCATCAGTTTTCAGCAAGTTATTAAAGTACTTGTTCAAAGCACTCTCAATCCATCTGATAGACAATTGACCAGATAGAGTAATACCTTCTGCTTGTTTGATATCAAAATATCGAAAGTATTGATTACCTAACGCACCATAAGCAGAGTTCAATGCAATCTTCTTTGCAAGTTGAATGTTACCATATCTTGCAATATCATTTAGAAGTGACTTGTTCTTAGTAACTTGATATTCTTGTTCTGCGTCAAGCATTTTCTTTTTAAAGAACTTTCTACTTTCATAGAGTTCTTCCATCATAGCAGGTAGAAACCCTTGCTTATCTATTTTGAAACACTGACCATTTGCCGCCATCGTTAGATTTCTTTGCTTGAGATGTGCAGTGTCTAATTTCTTTTCTAGTAGTTCATCAACAGTACATGTTACACGTTCATTAACAAGTGTATCTGGAGAAATATTATACTGCATAATCAAATGAGGATATAGAGAGTTCAAGTCAAAAGACATAACCCAATCATGTGCGCCAATAACAGGGTCTTTTACATATGCACCAGCATATGCTTCATTCTTCGCAAACGACCTCTTAGGCGGAATCACAACACCTCGTCTACGCAAGTGATTATAGATGAGCATATCCCAACAGCGAACTTGGGAGAATACATCTTCATAGTTAACACGAAAGTCATACGCCATCGTCAACTGCAAATCAATCAGACCGAGTTTATCTTCTAACTGTGCGACAAGTTCAACGTCACGAATGTTATAGTCAACAAACTTATCCCAATCTTGCTCATAGAACTCTTTGAAGTTTTGATACTCAGAGTGGTCAAGTTTCTCAGAACCAAGTTCTACATTTGCAATAAAGTCAAGTTTGAAACTCTCATAACCAATACCACGATACTTGCGGAAGAGTTCAAGGTAGTCAATGCCAGCGATACCAAAGATATCATAATATTGTTGCTCACGACCTTGGATCGTGACCTTGCTACCTTTCACAATCTTCCAAGGCGAGAGATAGCGCACAGCATCATCGCCTAGAAGTCGGTCAATTCGATTTACAATGTAAGGAATGTCAAAGAAGCGACTGTTCCAACCAGTGACAACATCAGGTTTATATTCTTGAATGAAAGCAATGAAATCTTTCAGCATCGTTTCTTCACGCATGAAGTACCGATAGTCTACTTCTTTATTGTCACCATGATATTCTCTAGTACCCCACGTTGTCAACTTTTTAGTGAGACTGTCTCGCACAGTGATAAGCAAGATTTCTTCATTTGCAGTTTCAATGTTAGGGAAACCATACTCAGTTGAAGTCTCAATATCAAGCGAGAGAATAGAGATTTGACTAGTATCGAAAGCAATTTCATCTTGCTCAACAAAGTTATCTGATATCCATTGATAGAGATATTGAGTTTGACCATAGACTTTGAAGTTTGAAACATCGCGATACTGGTCGCAAAACTCTCTTGCTTCTTTTACAGAACCTGGTTTGAATTCTTCAACATACTCGCCTTCGATAGTCTTCCATGAGGTAGGTTTGTTTGCTCTCAAGTACAATGTCGGCGAGAAGTCTTTGTACCTTTGCATGATACGCTGACCGTCATGACCGACACCGCGAACTAGAATATTGTTACCCCATTGCTGGACGTTTGTATAGAATTTCAAGAACTCACCTCACATTTACATTATTATAATACTATACACGATTGCGTATAGTTTGTCAAGTCTTTTGTTGTCTTTTACCCCTTTAGGAGTTGAGATGGTGATGGTGGTACTACTAGTCCACTGCCGAATGCTTTGTTGTATCCGTTCAGTAGTTCGTTGTTTGGTTCTGCAACATAAACAACCGTATGTTTACCAATTTCTAAATGGTTGTCTGTATATGGACAATAAGGACCCATCTGAACAGACATGTTACCATTTTGTCCTGGCGCCATCATTACAATAGCAGGTTTAACTACATGGATGTGAGTATCATTTTCGCTTTGTACTTTAGCAATAATCTCTTCACCGTTAATCATTTTAATCAATTTAATATTAAGCATTATCATCTTCCTGTAATAGTTCTTTTAAGACTGCAATTGCGCCAACAGTACTATTTGCTTCACGCTCTAATTGCGCGATTGCACCTTGATATTGCTTAATTGCTGATTTCTGTTGTTCAAATATTTCTTCTAGTTCAGATACTTTAGTTTCGATGATTGATGTAGAAACATTCATCTTTTCAAGTTTATCCGTGACTGGTGTTTTTTGTGCCATCTGGTTCTCCATAATTTAAAAATGAGCAGTTTTATCACATGCTCAGGTGGTGCCCTCCGAAGGATTATTTAATATCAATCTTCTTAGGTAGTTTCTCTTCAGGAATGATACGCTCAAGTTCAACCCTCAACATACCATCTTTGAGTTCTGCTCCATTGACAACAACTTCATCAGCAAGAGTAAACTTTCTAGTGAAAGAGCGATTAGAAATACCTTTCCAAATCGACAACTTATCTTTAGTGTCCTCTTGTTTTTTTGATTTGATTGTCAGACAACCTTCTGCAAAATCAATTTCAATATCATCTTTACTGTAACCAGCGAGTGCCATTTCGATAGTGTATTTGTAACCATCTTCAGCATCTTTGATGATATTGTATGGAGGAAATCCACTGGACTCTGCTTGATGTGTCGCATAATCCCACAACCTATTAAAGGTGTGGTCGAATCCAACAGCATAAGGGGTTAATAAGTTTTGGTCAAACGACTGTAGCGCCGACCTTAGTGTCGTTAAATTAGTCATGTTTTAATCTCCTATTAAGCAAGACTTTTTGTTTATAAAATGAAGACCCTACCATAGGCATCTTCATGTATATTATATAGTCACGTTTTTTCATAATTCAATACTTCACCTTCGGTAATTATGCTTCGTGCTTTTTCTTACCGATATTATATTTAGTTTCTAAAATCCACTCATGCTTCTCTTTAAACGCAATTACTTTAATCTGCGAAAGAGGTGCTTGATTTGTAATTTTTGCCTCATTAATAACCGCAACTAATCCCCAATCGTTTAATAGTTTAACGATTGTGTTTCTACGATATTCATCTTCTTCTGAAAAATTTGTTTGTTTACCATCTAGTCCGAACAACTCTTTAAAGTGTACGATAAAGTATCTACCTTGCTTATGCAAGATATGACAAGACTGATATAATTTTTTATCTTTTTTAGAAGCGATCCCAATTCGCGAAAGCGTTTCTCTAATTTTTAGAAAATCATCAGGTTGAGATAGCGTAACCTCAACCATATTTTCAACTGTCCACTCATTCATTTTACTCCACCTTTATTATTAATCTTTTCTTTTATAAGTTCAATTTGCTTTTGAGAAAGGACAGATAACGCGGAGACTGCTTTGGGATATGAGTAATTGTAGTATGCTTTAACATATTCTAAGTCTTCACTCTTATCTGCTTTCTGCCATTTATCAAATCGCTTTCGCTTACTAATACTATTTAGTAAAAAGTCAAATTGTAACTTTTTAGAAAGGTGGTGTCTTTGGTTCATCTCATTCGCTTGAAGCACAGTATCAATACCCATGCTCAATCCACGATTGACAATGAATGGATTGTATTCTTTTTCTGTTAAATCATCAACAATCATATTCTCTTTAGTATTGCTGATTGCTTTTATATAATCAAATGGTGTTGTCATCTATTCACATCCCAAAAAAAGACTTGGTTCATTCTCCAGTTGTCGGTGTATGTCTTGTGATTGGTCATAAACCCACCATGCATATACCATCCAGGATAAAGAACTAGTCTGTTATACTCTGCAGGAATTACATCATAATTAAACGGATCAATATCAACTCTAATATCATCATCTTCGACATAATCAATTTCTATATTATCAATATCATAAATTGCAGTACCACCTTGACTGAATTTATCCAAGTATACGATACCAGCAAATTTTGTTTGAGAGTCCATATGAGGATATTGCTGAATATTAGAAGGTGGAGTATTAATCCACTTGAACAAATTAAACCGCAATGGTTCATCTCTAGTAATCAATTTAAAGTCATCAAAAGTTTGTTCGATGATACCCCAAATTTGCTTTTGTGCTTTACTATCAAAGTTTCTGTTTTGTTCAATTGTCAGTCTGCAATCATAGTAGTCTTTAAAATTTCTACTAGTATCACTACGCTTCCAATCTTCAACCCAAGTATCAGACAGCATCCAATGAATGTCATCCGGTCTCTTGTAGAAATTATCGACAACTACTACTTTACCCGAATTCGTATCATAGATATCAACATCTAAGATATCATTAGGTTCGAACAATTCATTATGTAGATAAGGTGTAGGCATTATTGAAACTCACAATCAACCATAACCTCAGTAAAGAATGCAACCATGTTAACTTCTTGGTCTGCAACATGAACATTTTTATATTGATAGTCAGCAATCTTTAGAACCACTAGAGGAATGCTTTGTGGTTGCATATGCTCACTCATAGTGTCATATACTTTTCTGTATATGTCTTGAGCGTCAGTTGTATGAATGGTGTCAGCGACCCATTTACGCATCTTCTGAAAGTCTTTAGTCTTACAGTAGTTGACAACTGCTTTAATCTCTACATCTCCAGTATTGCTTGCTGATGATGCATCGATACGACCCGCGGTAGATATCTTCTGTAGTTCATTGAGGGTGCGTCTAAAGTCAGGAAAGAATTTCTCAACAATCTTTGCGACAGGACCATTCTCAAACTCAACGGACTCTTCTTTTAGAATTTGCGTAACTCTCTTAAAGAAGTTTCCAGCAAGAGCAGGTTTCTCTTCTTTGGGAATGTTAAACTCAATCACAGAACACCGTGAGTGTAAGGCAGGAATAATCTTGTTCTTATAATTACAAGTGAAGATGAACCGACAGTTCTTACTAAACTCTTCGATAAAGTTACGCAGTGCAGGTTGTGTCACCGCGGTCAAATAGTCTGCTTCATCATAGATTACAACTTTACCCCCACCACCAAATGAGACAGTGCTTGCAAAGTTTGTAATTTTGTTTCGTAAGGTGTCGATATCACCTTCACTTGAACCGTTGAGAATAATCCAATCATACCCCATTTGCTGGCATAGTGCTTTAGCAACCGTAGTCTTACCTACGCCAGCAGACCCACACAACAACAAGTTTGGTATCTCACCTTGATTAACAAAGTCGAGAAAAGTCTTCTCTAAATGTTTAGGTAAGATAGCATCTTCTATAGTCTGTGGACGATACTTTTCGACCCACAGAAATTCATCACTTTTAATATCCATTATATAATCCTTGTTGTTAAATTAACCTTCGTATGTGCTATCAGTCTCCAATGCAACCCAATATTGTAGGTTCTTATTAGCATTGACCCAATGCGAGATATTCTTGCTTGAAACAGTCAAGTCATACTCACCAGGAATCATACGCAGGTTATCACGCTTAAAGTAGAAGTTGAACTTAGTTCCATTACCTTCAGCAACTTCAACATTAAATTGATTTGATGTTTGGTTCTTCTTATCAGTTGCGATAAGATTAATTGTATCACCATCAGACACAAGACCGATATCGTTCAACTGCATAATATTTGATGCTTTGAGCAAGTCAGTATATGTGGACTGTGAGATGCGAACACGCACTTCACTTGATGGCATAGTAATGCTCTTAGTTGGTGATACGACCAAACTAGCATCAGCATACCAGAACTTAGAACTAGACTTACCTTGTGCGATAGTCAAATAGTTTTCACCTAGAGAAATCTCTGGTGCTTCATATAGTGACAATACACTCAATAGAGAGTTCAAGTCATAGATAGCAAACTCTCGGTCGAAAGTTTCTTCTACTGTTGCTTCTGCTAAAACATTTTTCATTACTGAAATTGTTTGCAGTGTGTTACCTGGTTTAATAAGTAGGTTCTCATTAATCTCAGAGAAGTTTTTTAAAACTTCAAAAGTTTGTTTACTAATTTTCATTACAAATCCTCATCATGTATATACAGTTGTATTAGTGCGTAGTGTAGAACCTTCAACAGGTCTTTACGGGCATCACTAGCGGTACCCTTTTTGCCGTATCGTTGTGCATACTTTAGTACGTTACCGATACAGAAACCAGTGCCGTGTCCACCATCAATGATGAACTCGGTTGCTTGAAACTTGTCTTTTGAATAGTGACCATTCCGATAGGTGCTATCAATGTATGTTTGAAACTCTTCAATAAGTGTCTTCTCATTAAATTTATAATCGATTGTCTTCATATTCTCACTTTTCTCATGGTAAAAGTGGGTGGGGTTGCCCCCACCCATTAGGTGACTATAATGATGAGTTATGCGCCACGCATCGCAGTTACACCAGCGGCGATGACTGCCTTTGATGGTGTACCAACACGATATGATACAGTACGCTTACCTGTTACAGGGTTCGCATAAATCATATTACCTTCAGCGCGAAGTTCACTGATACGGCGAGACACGTTGACTGTATCAGTCCGTGCTTTCCGTGCAAGTTGCTTGCGGGTGAAGGACTCACCAGTTGAAAGGGCATTCATGATTTTTGTCTTTACAGACGTTTTTACTTTTGACATATTATATTCACTCCATTAAGTTATGTTAAATGTCGAGGTGCCAACATGACACCTCTATCAATTGTTTTAAGTATACTCTTAAAACGGTACTTTGTCAACGCTTTCTTCGGCGGCGACAGTATTTTCACCGATAGGACTACTGAAGTCACTTCCGGTGTCTGCATCAACCTTTGTGTAAAGGTCTATAAATGCAGTTTTGGTTTCATCGTCAAAACGATTAACGCACAACTCAATCGCTTTCATACGATTTTTGAAAATGCCATATGCTTTGACGATGTGAACAAGTCGGCGAGTTGAGATAATCTCATCAATGC
>Ga0222715_10000142_pt1 | contig 71974 bp, 60 predicted proteins | sample C33_9DmetaG_FD_165056 | JGI IMG/M metagenome (GOLD analysis project Ga0222715, IMG submission 165056) | Estuarine water microbial communities from San Francisco Bay, California, United States - C33_9D | ecosystem: Environmental > Aquatic > Marine > Unclassified | place: USA: California...
GCGGCGGGTTCATCACTTTCAGGTTTCGCCGTTGGCGACAGAGTCATGGCGACACCCGGCATTGGCGGCCTCGCCGAGCAAGTGAGAGTGAAGGCCGAAGGCCTACGCAAAATTCCCGACAGCATGGATTTCAAGAGTGCTGCGAGCTTTGCCATGGTCTACACCACCTCTTACCACGCGCTTAAGCAGCGGGCAAATTTGCAACCCGGCGAGACCCTCTTGGTGTTGGGCGCTAGCGGCGGTGTCGGCCTCGCCGCCGTTGAGCTTGGAAAACTCATGGGTGCGCGCGTCATCGCTGCCGCAAGTTCTGATGAAAAACTCGAATTCGTGAAGGCCGCGCAGCCTGATGAGCTGCTCAACTATGGCGACGGAGAGCTGAAAGAGAGGGTCAATGCACTTACTGGCGGCAAAGGTGCCGATGTGATTTACGACCCCGTCGGAGGCGATTTATTCGATCAAAGTTGTCGCTGTATCGCTTGGAACGGGCGCCTACTTGTAGTCGGCTTCGCTAGCGGACGCATACCCGAATACAAGGCTAATCTGGCGCTACTCAAAGGTTCATCGATGGTGGGTGTCTTCTTGGGCAGATTCAGAAAAGAAGAACCCGCCGCCTACGAACAGAATTTCGCCGAACTGTTCAGCCTCTACGAACAGGGCAAACTTAAGCCAATCGTCACCGAATCGTTTGCGTTCGAAGACTATGTCGCCGCGTTCAACGTGTTCACCGAACGCAAAGTCATGGGCAAGGTGACGCTAGAAATAAAGACAGAAGCCTAGCTTGAGATCTATAGATAGACCAAGAAATAGACAAATAAACAGTGCGGCGCCGCAGATTACTCACGCGCCGTGACAACAATTCCAAATAGTATCCCAAGGCCAAAGCATGCTCAGCGACCAGCAAATCAAGGAAGATCTAGAAAGACTCAAAGACATAGCCATTGCAACGAAAGCAAAGGGAAGCAACTACGAAACCCACACCGAGAACGTGATGGGTGTTGAACTCGACGTATTCAGCAATATTCCCGCCAACCTTGGCGAATACTACGCACAGGCTAATAATTTCAAAGACGAATGCTTTCTCGTCTATCAAGATGAGCGACTTACCTTCGGTGAATGTTTAACGCTCTCTCGCCGCTTCGCGCGCGCTTTGGTCGAAAAATACAACATCGATAAAGGAGACCGCGTTGCCATCTGCGCGCGCAATTCCCCAGAATGGTGTCTCGCCTTTATGGCAATTACGCAAATCGGCGCCATTGCCGTGCCAATGAATTCTTGGTGGCAGGGGCGTGAAATCGAGTATGGTCTCACCGACAGTGGCAGCAAACTCGTTATCACGGATCCTCCGCGCCTCGCGCAGATGCAAGACGCATTGACGCGCCTAGGTATCGATGCGGTTATAGCGAAACCCGAAGACGAGTCGCATTACCCAGAATTCTACTCAGTTGCCAGCAGTTTCGAACCCTACACGGAGGCCGAAATTGCGGGCTTCAATGTGGCGCCAGACGACCGCGCCACAATTCTCTATACCTCTGGTTCCACCGGCAACCCGAAAGGCGTGCTATCAAGTCATCGCAACACCTTGAGCGCGCTTTACACGTGGAATTTCGTAAAAGACATAACCGAAACACTGCGCCCTGAATTAGTCGATGAGAACCCTGAGTTTCAGCCCGCGCTACTGGCTAATGTGCCGCTTTTCCACTGTACGGGGAGCCACGCTCAGTTCCTTGCAAGCTTCTTGTATGCGCGCAAATTTGTCATGATGTTCAAGTGGAACCCAGAGGTCGCGCTTGAGTTAATCGAAAAGGAGCGCATCTCAATTCTGCATGGCGTGCCCACCATGGCCTGGGAGGTAATGCAGTCAGAGAAATTCGCGACTACCGACCTCTCAAGCCTTCGCAGTGTGCAGGCAGGCGGCGCGCCGCGCCCCCCCGAGCATCTCAATCTAATCACGAAGAAATTTCCTGAAAAAGCGGTTCCGGGTCTAGGCTACGGCCTGACCGAGACCAATGCGATAGGCGCGATCATCTCAGGACCATTCTATCTCGCGCGCCCGAATAGCACGGGTCGACCCACCCCGCCGGTTACAACCGTGCGCATAGTTGACGAGGCTGGAAACGAACTCCCTGCAGGCGGTATCGGCGAGGTCTGCATCAAAGGGCCTACCGTGATGCATGGCTACTGGAATCAACCCGAGGCAACTGCCGAGGTAATTAAAGACGGCTGGTTCCACACTGGCGATATTGGGATGCTCGATGAACTCGGATTCCTAATCCTACTCGACAGGGCAAAGGATATCGTGATTCGAGGCGGTGAGAACATCGGTTGCGCAGAAGTTGAGTACGCGATTGCCGAGCACCCCAAGGTGAGCGAGGTCTCAGTTTACGGCATCCCTGACACGCGACTCGGCGAGGTGCCCTGCGCCACGGTGATGCTGAAGAAAAACGAAGTGCTCGAGGAAGCAGAGATTCGCGCGTTCTTACGGGATCGCCTCGCCGCATTTAAAGTGCCCGCTCGCTTCTACTTTCAGCATGAACAACTGCCGCGTATCGCGACAGGAAAAATCGCGAAGAAAGAGCTACGCGCGCAAACTATCGCGCTGCTAGAGTCAGCATAATCGGCTATAAGCCAAACCCAAAACAGATCCAAACAGAGACAAAACAGACCCAAAAATCGACCCAAAATAATACTCGACTGGCACCTAAACCTTGATTAGAATCCGCCGAAATTGGTATGCCACTTTGATCCTTAGCTCTTCAGAGAAGCGTATACCGATAGTAACAGTAGTAGTGAAGCGTTCACTTTAAGTCAAACTTTTGATTGTGAGGGTGCCATGAAAGAAGAAGATTGGGACGGCGAGGCAGACGACGAAGTCGAGTCTTTTGACTCTACCGATGAAAGCGCCGAATTAGAGGTCGATGAGGATTCCGACGCGACGCTTTCGACTAAAAAACTGAAGCCGGGTGTGACGGATCTCAGGCGAAAGATAGAGGACCGACTCGAGAGCAAGCGCCTACGTGAGGCATTTGATTTCGACGATGACTTCGACTTCGACGATGATTTTGACGAGCCACTAGGCCGTCTAGGCTAGCCTGCCAGAGGCCAAGCCAGTAGCAATAAAGGTATAGCTGCCGCGACGATTACCACTTCGAGTGGTAATCCGACGCGCCAATAGTCACCGAACTCATACCCGCCAGGCCCCATAATCAACGCGTTGTTCTGATGCCCGATAGGCGTCAAAAACGCACACGATGCGCCAATTGCCACGGCCATAAGAAAGGTATCGGGATTGAGTCCTAGAGTCGTCGCAATATTGTAGGCAATTGGTGCCATTAAGATCGCAGTCGCTGCGTTATTGAGAACATCAGACACCGTCATTGTGACGACGAGGATGAGAGTCAGTAGGATGACTGGCGAATACTCCCCCGCCACTCCCAAAATTCCCCCAACCAAAACCTGGGTCGCTCCCGTTGTTTCAAGCGCGGTTCCCAATGGAATGAGTGCGCCAAGAAGCACCACCACAGGCCAATCCACACCGTCATAGAGCTCTCTAATAGGAACGATAGAACGGAGCGCCATCGCGACACAGGCAAGCCCAAGTGCGAGCTGAATCGACACAAGTCCAATCGCGGTCACAGCGATCGCCGCGACGAAGATAAGGAGTGCCGGCAAGGAGTTCTCACCGCGCTTGAGATCTAGCGAGCGCGTGGCAAGCGGATAGCAGGCGAGTTTTACGATAGCTTCCTGCAGCGCTTCTTCCTCACCGTGCAGCAGCAGCACATCACCAACGCGGATAGTAAAGTCGCGCAATCGGCTGCGATGGGGCGTCCCCGAGCGAGACGCCGCAAGCAGATTTACCCCATAGCGCCGATTAAACCTAACCTCGGCAGGCGTTCGCCCCACGAGAGATGATCTTGGGGTAACAACTATTTCTAGCATTTGAGAGTCGGCCGAGTGCATCAATTCACGCGTCGAATTTTCGGCGCTCACTAACGCAATCTTATGCTCTGTGGTGAAGCCGTCTATGTCTTCCTGCGACCCCTGTAGTACAAGAATATCGCCTACTCTCAGCAGCTGTCGCCTGTTTACAACGGGCGAAACCTGTCGCCTGCTCTGCAGAGTAACGAGATCCATCTTCTGTGCTTCGAGTGCGTCTTTTAAGTCGCCGACGGGTTGGCCAACAAAATCACTGTCATCAGCAACCTTTGCTTCGAATAGATAGCGCTCTATATCGAAGCCTTCACTGCCGGAGGCTTGTTTTCTTATTCTCACGAGCTTAGAGCCAAACACGAGCATAAACAGAATGCCTGCAATTGCGACCCCGCCGCCGACCGGCGCAAAATCAAACATGGTAAACGCTTGTCCCGTAACCTCTTCACGGTAGTTCGCAATCAGAATGTTCGGCGGGGTTCCGATCAGGGTTACAAGCCCACCCAATATCGACCCGAACGACAGCGGCATGAGCACACTTGCCGGGGACCGCCCCGCCTTATTGGTCGATTGAATAGCGATAGGCATCAGCAGCGCGAGCGCACCGACGTTGTTCATGAACATAGAGAGAAACGCGGCTATAAACGACAGCACCGCGATGTGGAGCGAGGGTCGCGATGACAGGGGCTCAATCGCGCTAGTCACGAATTCGACAGCCCCGGAGCGTGACAGCCCAAAGCTGATAATGAGTACGAGTACTACGGTGATCGTCGCAGGATTACCGAAGCCTGCGAACAATTGCGATTGCGGCACCAAACCGAACAGCGCGGCAGTAAAAAGCGCACCGAGGGCGACCACATCATAGCGCCAACGCCCCCATACCAACAGTATCAGCAAGCCGATCAACACGAGCATTAGTTTTAACTGATCGAGCGTTTCGGCGTCGAACATGCGAACTCCGCGGTTAGATTATTTCAAAATCAAGCACATTCAATCCGCTAATTTCCGCGCACAGCTTATCGCCTTTGACCGTCGCCGCAACACCGGCCGGCGTGCCGGTATAGATTATGTCGCCAGCCCTTAGCTCAAACAGCATCGACAGCTGCTGGATTATCTCAGCAACATGCCAAATCATTTGCCCAAGGGTTGCCGTTTGCCGCACCTCACCGTTTACGGTAAGACTGATGACGGTATCAGTCGACGGCGAGAAATCCGCCGTGGGTGTAAGAGCCGAAAGCGGTGCCGACTGATCAAAGCCTTTCGCAGTATCCCATGGACGCCCGTGCTTTTTCGCAATTGCTTGCATATCTCGCCGGGTAAAATCGATGCCCACTCCATAGCCAAACACACAGGCGGCAGCCTCCGCCATCGACAGATCACACCCACCGCCTGCAAGCGCTACAACTAACTCGACTTCATGATGCAGGTCGGTTGTGGCCTGGGGATAACGAACCGGCGCACCGTCAGTGACGAGTGCCGACGCAGGCTTCGAGAAGAACACAGGAGGCTCGGACTTAGGGTCACCACCCATCTCGGCAACGTGATCGGCATAGTTTCGGCCGACGCAATAAACGCGGTGTACGGGAAAACGCGCGGCTAAGCCGACAACGGGAACAGAGACTTGGGGGGGAGGCGAAAAAACGTAATCCATTAATTTATTCCACGCAGCCGAGCGCGAGGCCCGGCGCTACTTGTTGATTCTCAAACACAGTAAGCTGCGCGCGACTTTCTATCGCGGCGAGCGAGGTGAGCGACTCGCAAAAATGTCGATGACTTTGCATTGACGACGGGAAGACAAAGGCCGCGTAACGTCCGTCGAGCACGGCAATTTTGAAAAAACCTTGTTCTTCAGTCTCCGTCGCAGGCAGAGGTCCGGATACTACAAAAATCGCCGCGCTACGGCCATCCGAACTGGCTATCTGCCGGGCTGCCAATTCGTTTAGCGTTTGATCTAGCAGAGACCAAGGCCCCTGTCTTAAATCGCTAGGCAACCGCGCCCTGTTTGATAGCAGATTCAACTCATCCCAAAAAGGCGTTGCGGAAAAGCTCGTCATCGGCGCGAGCCTCCCCTGTTCGGCTGCGAGCAGCGTGACCTCGGTGAGGCGGTAGTCGCGGTCTTGAGAATCGGTTAAATCAGGCTGTTGCAGCCTCATCTGCGCATTGGCGGCGAGTTGTTGTTCGCGCGAACCGGCGAGCAACGACTCGGCTACCCACTCGCGAGGAAGAAGAGACGCAACCCCAATCCCCTCACCTAAAACGCGGTAGGCGACCCACCGTGGCAGCTGCCCGTCGCCCATAGAGTCGATCTGAGACGCGAAAAGCTGGCGCACGACAATCTCGTCTTTCGCGTCATCGCCGTGCCAAACGGGACACGAGCCATCGAGGCAATGGACGATGATAGGTTCTGGCTCTGCGGCAACAACGCCACTACTCAGAACAAACAAGAGAAGCGCGAGCTGTCTCACTGAACGTCACCCCATCGGATAAGGAATGAGTTTATGCACTTCATCGCACTGTTTCATCACTTCGTCCGATAATGTTACATCGAGTGCCGCGAGAGACTCCTCGAGCTGCGCAGCCGTGCGTGCACCGATTATCGTCGAGGCGACAAAATCGAAATTCATGCTCCATGCTGTTGCGAGCGTGACCGGCGACATGCCCGCCTCTTTCGCTATCTCGAGATATTTAGCAGTAGCCGCAAGCGTACCCTCATTGACGAACCTATCCGCCATCGCCCGCTGACGGGGGTTGTCGTGATAATGATAATCACCGAAGCGACAGCCTTTTGGTACCTCAGGCACATTATATTTGCCGCTGAGCACGCCGCCGCCTATCGGCGAATAGGGCAACAAAGAGACGTTTTCTTTACGACATGCGTCGGCTAATTCATCCAAGAAACGTCTGTGCAGCAATGAGAAATTATTCTGTATCGATTGGAATTTGGCATACCCCTCATAAGACGCAATAGTGTTCGCCTTGGTGAGACCGTAGGTAGTCTCATTCGATGTGCCGAGGTATCTGACCTTTCCGGCCTGAACTAGGCGATCGAGTGCGTCCATCGACTCTTCGATTGGCACGATCGGATCTGGCCAGTGCACCTGATAGAGATCGATATAGTCGGTGCCGAGTCGACGCAAACTGCCTTCGATTGCCGTCTCGATATGAAACCGATCGATGGCAGTCATACCATGTCGAACCGGCGGCACAAACCATCCCGCTGCCGCACCGGCAACCTTGGTCGCCACTATCAGCGAATCACGCGGTTTTGTCTGAATCCATTCCCCAAAAATCTTCTCGGTAACACCAACGGTTTCCGCATTCGGCGGCACGGGATAGACCTCGGCGGTGTCGAAAAAATTGATGCCGCGATCGAATGCTGTGTCGAGAATTTTAAATGACTCTTTCTTGTCGCTCCAACTGCCAAAGCTCATTGTCCCCATGCAGATAGGTGTGACGCGAAGGCCACTCTTGCCGATGTAACGGTATTCCATAGTGTCGTCCTTTATTCTTTTCTGTAATTTAAATCGCGAGGCCGAGGCGTTAATCGCACTGATCACCGAGGTAGCCGCCACCTCCACAATAGCCGGCATCTTGTATCTGAATGGCCAGGCCATCGGGGTCGCTGAAGTAGACTTCCGGCGTTCCGCCCTCTGCGCCTCCCCTGTTAGGCTGTCGCAGACTCACCCAATGGGTCAGTGGACGCGGTGGCCGCTGTCCGTCACTCGGCGCTAGTCCGTAGGCCGTCAAGCGAGCCCGCATAGCATCGACATCGAATTCAGCCACGCTAAGACTGACGTGATCGGTGCGGCCCACAGCAGTAGGCGCAGCACTATCAGTGCCGCCGACATACATCAGAAACTGCAGCCCATCGCCAAGACTCACAGTCGGCGAGCTTGCGCCTTGATAGGCGAGTATACCGAGCCCGAACCCTTCGAAAAACAAACGATTTGCGCGCTCGTAATTAGCGACAAAATTGGTGAAATGATTTATGCCCAGCGCCGCAAGCAATCCTTCGGAGGAGACTATAGAAGGGCAAGCGCCGCAGTCCTCTGTCGACATCACGCGGAACACGATACCTTCAGCATCGGCGAAGAACAGCGCGTCTTGTCCCCAGCTTTCGTCAATCCAGAATCGCATGGCGCGATCCAAGGGCTCTGGGTCTTGCCCCGCGGTGAGTGTAAAACCAAGCTGCGTTAACACATCGCCGACGGCGCGCTTATCGAAATCGCGGACTCCCAGACCAATCCAAGCAAACCCCAGCGGCTCGTCTTCCTCAGCCTCGAAGAGCACGAAATGCCTCTTGCCCTGACCCACCGAATAGGTTGCCCGTTTGGCATCAAGCACGGGCGCCGTGCCAAAGACATCGCTGTAGAACCGAACAGATTGCTCGATGTTGCTCACGCGCAGGGCAAACGCCTGATAACCTGCAAGGGCGAATGCGGGGGATTTATTTTGCGACTGAGCGTGTGCCGTATTCGTATTTAACACGACAACGCCGATCAGGCAGAGGAGATACAGTGGCAACTTAACTCGTCCTAAGAGATTACTCATCAGCCTTCCTCACGCTGTGCTGTGCTATTCATTATTGCGCGATCATTGAGGCACCTGCTCGATCGCCCCACCCTCGTTCTTCCAAGCCTCCATGCCGCCGTGCATGTGAGCGACACCGTCGGCACCCATTTTTTTAAGCGTTTGCGCGGCAAGCGCCGAACGCCAGCCTTTGTTGCAGTAAAGTATTAGCCTGTTTACCTCGTCGAACTCGCGTCGGTAGTAAGGACTCTCGGGATCAACCCAAAATTCGAGCATGCCTCGAGGCACGTGCAACGAACCGGCAATGCGCCCCTCTCTTTTCACTTCGCGTACGTCTCGCAAGTCGACGAGCAGTAAGTTGCCAGTTGCCGAATCAAGCGCTGATCGAACCTGCCCAGGACTCAAGACTTCGATCTCTTTTTCAGCTTCGGCAACAAGGTCTCGAAAGCCTCTCGTCAGTTTATTCATAGCGCAGCTATCCTTTCATTCTCACAAGCGTTCGATGCGTAACGTTACAGGCAATTACAAAGCCTGCGTGTTTAACATCGCAGAATTTAGCTTTCTCAGGCCGAGTCCCAGAGCCAGAGCACACCCTGCTATCGCAAGCAGAATAAGCTGACTGATTCCGAACAACCCGCCCGCGGGGAGCGCCAAGGTGATGCCCGCGAGGCCGATGAAGCTCCGGATCACCCAGCTTAACGCACCGCGGCCCAAATCACCCAGGCCGATTAAATAGCCCTGCAAGGCCGCAGAGACCAAGGCTACACCCACTAGCGCAGTCGACAGTGCCTGAAGATTCTCAAGCCACGATCCCTGCAATAACAGCGCTGGGTTAAACACGAAGAAGAACGGCACAAAGTAAATAATTGCGCCAAGTCGCATGGCTTCGAAACCTGCACGCATCGGTGACACTTGCGCGACCGAAGCCGCAGCAAAGGCTGCCAGCGCAACAGGTGGCGTAATGAAACTTAGCATGCCCCAGTACATAACAAACATATGGCTTGCGAGAGGATCTAATCCCGAATTTGTTAATGCAGGAACCAACACGATGGCGAGGAAGATATACGCAGCCGTCACCGTCATACCGATACCCAAAATAAAACTCGTCAGTGCGCCCATGAGCAGAAGAACAAGCACATTGTCGCCGGCTAAATAGACGAGATCATTCGCAATCGTGCCGGCAATGCCTGTAACTGCCAACCCACCAATAATGAGACCGATTGCGGCGAGAATACCCGCGAGCTCGGCCAGCAGTTTACCCATCGTCGCGACTAACTCGAGTAGCTTATTAACATCGAGTCTGTGTTTGGTGAACTGGTTAATCACGAGTAGTAGCGCGGTGGCATAGAAAGGCGCAACGGCTTCTCGCTGCATAAAGACAAGCATCCAAATTAGCGCGGCAAACACGGCGATAAAATACCAGCCGTCGCGAAACACGGCGCCCACCTTCGGCAGCTCTTCTTTCGGCAAGCCCTGCAGGTTATCGCGAGCCGCGTGGGCATCGATCTGCATGAAGAGTCCGAAAAAATACAGAAGCGAAGGAACGATCGCGGCGATCGCAACTGTGACGTAACTAATATTGAGAAAGCTGGCCATGACAAACGCCGTCGCACCCATAATCGGCGGCATCAAAACGCCTCCGGTCGAGGCGCACGCCTCCACGCCAGCGGCATATTCGCGCGTGAAACCAATGCGCTGCATCGCCGGTATCGATAGCGGACCGGTGGTGAGTACATTACTAATAGGCCCGCCGCTCATCGATCCCATTAAACCGCTGGAAAAAATAGATACCTTAGCAGGGCCTCCGCGCTTGTGACCAAGTAGCGCGAAAGCGAGATTGATGAAAAAGGGCCCGCCGCCTGTGTATTGCAGCGAAACGCCAAAAACCAGAAAGCCAAAGACGAGCTGGGCGAATACCTGCATTGGAATACCGAACAGGCTCTCTTCACCCATCACATGAAACATCGCAACGTCTTGCACGGGAATGCTTAGCGCGGCCATCACGTCGGGCAGCGTGTCGGCGAATGTCGGGTAGAGCGAAAACACGGCGACGATCACAAATACAGGCCAACCACCGGCGCGCCTACCTGCCTCCATGACAATGACCCAAGTTACTAAGGCCAGCCAAACACCAATCGGCGGCGCCGCATATTCCCATGCCTCGAGCACGATACGCTCGGCATAAAAGGCGAAGTACGAGAACACGCAGGCTATCACCAGCATGATGACGACGTCATACCAAGGCACGTGTGTTGGGCTGTGTTTAGTCGCTGGAAATGTGACAAAAACCATACTCAACATGACGCCGGTGATCAGATACATATACCGGCTGTCGAGCAGCACATAGCCAACGAAAAAGCCTAAATTGAATACCTGATTTATCGCCAGCAAAATCGATGCGCCGGTAAGGATCGCCATCACCGTGCGCCAGCGAGCAGAGAGCGCCCTGTAGCGAATGCTGGGTGCCGGCGCATCGGCTTCTAAGCCAATAGCGCTGCCGAGTCTAGAAGGATCGCCCTGTTGATGTGCCTGTTTTTTGTCGCTCATATTTTATTGTTCACTCTTAACCTCGTATTCTTCGCTCTTCATTCCTGTCCCTAAAAAATAGTAGTGACAAGATTCAGCGCTGGATGTAACGAATGCCCGTTAGAGACTGTCGGCAAGCGTCACAAGTCCCTCTGCTTCGAGCGCTTCGAGGCGAGCGGCGAGCCACGCCTTTTCGAAGTCACTGTAGTCGTCTGGCGCAGTGGGTAAAAATGCATCCCATGCTCGTTTCAGCACAGCTTGTCGATAGAGGTTCTTCTCGTTCTGAGCAGCGGCTTCGGGTGTCCATTCACCGCTTTCTTTAAAGTAGCGAATCGCGCCTTCGTGGAAAGGCAAAAACGCTTGCTCCAACTTCTGCCGCGCGAATGTCCACCCCATCGCGCCGGGCGCACTGTCTTTATATTCTTCGTAGTGGCGATGCATGATCTTGACGGTGCTGTAAACCATCGCCTCTTCTGACGTATCCAGACCCACTAGCAATGGATAGGCCGAGGTAAACACCTCGAGCCCCTCCGCAGGCAGTGTCGGCCCTTCGTAAGCAATATGCGGCACATACCAAGGAAGGCGCTGGCGCACGCGTGCGATCGCTTCGGCATCGTTGTGTGGCAGAGCGGGGAATTTTAATCCACGCGGCGAGGCTTCGACGCGCAAAAAAGGCGGTGAGTTGCAGGCGCCGCCGGCGGCATCCGCACGATTGTTCAGTATCGCATCGATTGACGCGTTGTAGCCGCCCACTTCGACTCGAATGACGTCATCCCAAGTCAAATTTGCATAGGAGAGCAAGGCAGCCGTCGCGTTATTGAGTGACGGCGCGCCTTGCACAAACGTTACACGCTTACCCTCGAGATCGGCTACGCCGTTGATATTGGCATCCGCGGCAGTGGCGAAGGTAAAAGAGCAGCTATCGGAAAAGTTTGACAGTAACGCGCGTACCGGCTGTGGCCCCCAAATCTTTGAGGCAAAGTTAAGAATTCCCTCTTGCGCATAGACCGCCTCAGACCCGCCAGCAGAGAAATGCACGCGCCCCGCTCGCAGCGTTGCGAGGCGAGACACATCATTGCGACCGGGAATCACTCGCAGGTTTACGCCATAGGTGCGCTGCAAAATATTGCCAAGCGCCACTGCCTGACTGTATCCGCCAGTGCCTGTTGGGTAGGCAGACCATGCCATCGTGCGGGGTAATTCGATTCCCGATTGCGCAGGTACCGAGCCTACGCTCGCTGCGAGGGCGCTGCCGATCGAGATAAGCGAGGCTACTGCGAATCGTAAAAGAAAAGCATAATTGGTGAACAAGGAAAAAATGCGAGCAGTCATCGGGCGACTCGTCTCCTTTAAAGTTAGATCCTACACAAATCTGAAAAAGATCTGATGTATCTGACATAGTAATCGAGGGCCCGAAAGCCCTAAGAAAGCGCCCAAAGCAGGCACGTCAAACTCGTTCGAGCATAACCTAGCCCCTGTAACATTGCTACATACCCCTCACCGAAGCAGAACCCTCACGCCCGCCTTGGCCCTTCGCCGGAAGGCACTATTAAAGGCTATCTCGCTGGCGATTCTGTACTCTAAAAATTACTCTCTATCGCGCGTTGCGAACTCTCTATGAATCCTTCTATACTGCTGCAAACATTAAAAAAACCAAAGCCTGGCGTATGGATCAGCAATCATCAACGTCGTTCGCTCAGAGTGCGATGCTGACAAAGGCTCACCGGATTAAGCTTCAGTAGGGGTAACTACAATGCCAAGTCGCAACTCACTTCGCTCGACAATTTGTCACATCGCCGCAGGCACTGCATCCGCCCTAATATTGGCAAGCTGCGCTCCCGACGAACCCGCCCTGCCTGAACTCAGTTTCGAAGAAGCGCTGCAAGAAAAGCTCATCATGGCGCAGCCGGGTGATGTCATCGAAATTCCCGCGGGCGTTCACGAAATGACCCGCAGCCTGTCACTCAATGCACCGGGCGTGACTATTCGCGGGGAAGGCATGGATGTCTCTATTCTCTCCTTCAAGAATCAGGCACAGGGCGCAGAGGGACTACTCGTCAATGCAAACGATTTCGTGCTTGAGGATCTCGCATTAGAAGACACCGTTGGGGACGCTCTCAAGATCAATCAAAGCGAGAACGTAGTGATTCGCAACGTGCGCACTGAATGGACTGGCGGTCCGCTGACCACAAATGGTGCCTACGGTATCTACCCAGTACAGTCTAAAAACATTCTCATCGAGGGCGCCGTAGCAATCGGCGCCTCCGATGCCGGTATCTATGTAGGACAGTCTAGCCAGATCATCGTGCGTAACTCGCGTGCCGAATATAATGTGGCTGGCATCGAGATTGAAAACTCTACCTATGCCGACGTTTATGACAACGTGGCGACCAATAACACGGGGGGCATCCTAGTCTTCGATCTGCCGAACCTGCCAGTACAAGGCGGCCGTAACACGCGCGTGTTTAACAACGACATCGTCAATAACAACGTCGACAATTTTGCCCCCGAGGGCAACATCGTTGGCACAGTCCCCGCGGGTACAGGATTAATGGTCCTCGCGAACGATAGCATTGAAATATTTGGTAATCGCTTTGTCGACAATCAAACGGCTAACGTCATGATCGTAAGCTACCTAATCAACGGATTGCCCATAGACGACCCGAACTATGACCCATTCCCCGAGGCAATTTATATCCACGACAATAGCTTCGAGGGCGGCGGCGATAATCCCGACTCTGAGCCGTTGATCGCTCTGCAGACTGCAACGGGGCAGCCCATTCCAGATGTTGTTTGGGGCGGCGCGATTTTGCCGGATGCTAACGGTGAGCCTAGCAAAACCCCGGCCGAAATTCTGTGCCTCGGCGAGGGTGGAATGAGCTTCGTTAATTTAGATGCGATGAATGGCTTTGCGGCGCCTTCCTTCGACGCTGCGCCACATCTGTGCGAGCAGCCGCGCTTGAGCAAAATCGTTTTACCCGGCGACGCGGGCAGCGCGGAGTAATCGCACCGCCGATAATGAGAAGCGGGTAAGGCAAAGAGACGAATAACAAGACGGATTAGCACGAAGTAATTAGCAAAAAGCGAGCGCGGAAAGAGAGCTCAGAAGCTCAGAGAAAAAGTACAGAAAAAGAGCACAGAAAAAGAGTACAGAAAGCTTAGTAGAAAACGAGGAAAAATGACGTGGCCCACCCAGCAGTTAACGCCCGTTTCGCCCTGATAATCGTCGCAGCACTGCTGACTGGATGCGGCGAGAACCAGCCCAATTTTATCGCGGACGCACGACCTCAAAGGCTTTCGGAATGGAATCTGTTTGACTTAAGCGCCTCTCGACTGCGGCCACTGCCGGCGGTCGAAATCGTGCGGCCCGCCAATCCGCTGTTCACAGACTATGCCCATAAACTGCGAACCCTGTGGATACCGGATGGGGCGCAGGCCACACTCATCAACAATGAAATCGACTACCCAGTCGGCACCGTGTTGAGTAAAACCTTCTACTATCCAAATGATGAGGTCGGCAACGTAATTCGCGTTGACGATGAGGGGGCTCGCGAGATAGACCTTGCCGACTCTCGCTTGATAGAAACCCGCATCCTCGTGCGGCAAGAGGCCGGTTGGGATGCCCTGCCCTATGTGTGGAACGAAGACGAAACCGAAGCATTTCTCAGGGTCGCCGGTGCGAGCCGGCCACTCACCATGATCACTGCGGCCGAGCCCGAGCAGCCCGCAACCCAATTCGCGTATTTCGTGCCTAACGAAAATCAGTGCTCTGGCTGTCACACCACCGAGCATCCCGACGGCGGCATGCATCCGCTCGGCGCGATCGCGAGCCAACTCACCGCTTCAGCGCATTCGGCGAGCGGAGAATTCCAGCCCCAAATCGACACCCTCGTTGCACGCGGGTGGCTCAATCAAGCACCACAAATTCCAGCGTTAGACTCTTATGAAGACACAGACCTCCCACTCGACAAGCGCGCGCTCGCTTATCTCAACATGCAGTGCGGACACTGTCACAATCCAAAGGGCGCTGCAGATACTTCGGGGCTTGTTCTAACAGGCAAGCATAATTCGCTCGTCAGCATGGGCGTCTGCAAACCGCCGGTAGCAGCGGGTGGTGGCGCAGGAGATTTACAGTACGGCATCGTGCCCGGGGATCCCGACAACTCAATTCTTCACTATCGCGTTGCGTCGACTAAGCCAGACGAAATGATGCCTGAGCTGGGTCGCTCGTTGGTTCATGAAGAAGGAGTTGCGCTGTTGCGCGAATGGATCGGTACCCTGCCCGGCAGCTGTGACGACAAGAATGACGTTGCAGAGCAAAGTGTTGAGCCTCAGGGCGCAGATACCGCCGGCTAATCGATTACCTGATCAAAATAAGACTCTGGGAATGGTTCGTCATTGAGCGTGAAATGCCACCATTCAGTCTCGAGTGGCCTGAAATTCTGAGCAATCATAACACTGCGAAGCAGCGCCCGATTCGCGCGCTGCTCCATGCTCGGCATCTTGCTAGAGGGCCACGAGCTAAGGTCAAAAAAATCCCACGGTGTTCCCATATCGAGCTCCCTCCCCGAGGTTAAATCAACGAGCGTTAGGTCTACTGTGCTGCCTCGAGAATGCCCAGAACGTTCTGCGATATACCCGTCACTAAACAGGTTGGCCTTATCTACGCGGGGATAGAACTCATTTTTAGTCCTCTTATCCTCAAGGTCACTTGCCCAGCGCACGAAATGATCCACCGCCCGCTGGGGACGATAACCATCGAAGACCTTTAAGCCGAGGCCGAATTCGGCAAGACGTGCCTGTACTGCACTCAGCGCCTCGATTGCAGGTTTCGTGAGCAATACTTTGGCCTCTCGATAGCCATCGACCGGCGCCCCGACGAAATTATGCGAACCGGCATAACGCGCGTCGACAATGACGGTTGGTAGCGCCCCGGCAACGTCAATAAGGTCGGCCTCCTCAGCATTCGCGCTGAGCCAGACTCCCGAGCAAAAATAGAGAGTGATCCGCAGCGAACTGCCCAGCCAGACAAGCAGGCGTGTGCGAATATTTCCAGTTCCAGTTGCCATGTTCCCTCCCCTCGGGAAGTAGTATTGATCGCTATGCAGTCTTAATCCGTATAGCGCTAGGTGAGTAAAATAGTAGAGTAAAAAATGCTGCAATACTCCATGCTTGTCCCAGACGTTGCAGATCAACTCCTCGCGGCTGCACTCAGTTGGACGCCAATGAGACATAGCCTCTACTTCGAATAGCGTCTAGAATGCGCCGTAGAGTAATAGCATCAATCGAATACCTAGCTCAGCGAGAGTAATCAGGGAGAAATCCCAACAGCGAGCTGAGCTCATTTAACGATATCCCCGGAGTCTACCCTATGACAAAGCGAAACCGATCTAACCGAACCTTCGCGGGTCTTGCCCTCGCTACGGCGATTGCCGGCCTTTCCCCGCTGAGCGCACTCGCACAGAGCGACACTTACAGTTCCGCGGCACACGATTTTGAGATCACGACAGTCGCGGAAGGCCTAGAAGTGCCGTGGTCAATGACATGGCTACCTAACGGCGACATGCTAGTCACTGAGCGCCCTGGGCGCCTTCGGATAGTGCGTAACGGCACGCTACTCGCTGCGCCGGTCGAAGGTGTGCCCGAAGTTCATGCAGTGGGCCAGGGCGGATTGTTTGATGTACTGCCACACCCCGATTTCGAATCGAATAAGCTCGTCTACCTCAGCTTCTCAAAGCCACTGCCCGACGAGTCTACAACTACAGTTATCCGCGGCACTTTTGAGAACGACAGACTAAGCAATGTCGAAACCATTTTCCAAGCGGATACAACCGGACGCAATGGTCACTATGGCGGCCGCATCGCGTTCGACAGCGACGGCTACTTGTTTATCACTGTTGGCGACCGCCAAGCACCTCCCTCTGGTAACCTCGAGGCGCATCCGGCGCAGGATCTTGCCAATCATAGCGGCACCGTAATACGCCTGCATGACGACGGCCGCGTGCCCAGCGACAACCCTTTTGTCGGTCGCCGAGATGCCTTGCCAGAAATTTACAGCTATGGGCATCGTAATCCTCAGGGAATCGATATCCATCCTGTCACTGGCGACGTGTGGACAGACGAGCATGGCCCGCAAGGTGGCGATGAACTTAACATCGAGGAAGCCGGCAAAAACTACGGCTGGCCCGTCATCGGCTACGGCGTAAATTATGGACCAGGGCTCCCGATTCACAGCTCGCAGCAAAGCGAGGGCATGGAACAGCCAAGACATTTCTGGGTGCCTTCTATCGCAACCGCTGGACTCATGATCTACAGCGGCGATTTATTTCCTAATTGGAAAGGCGATATTTTCGTCGGCGGACTTCGCGGCCAGCAACTCGCGCGAGTCGACTTGAACGACGAAGGCAAGATGGCGATGATGGAAGAGACTCTCCTGAACGGCATCGGCCGAATTCGGGACATTCACCAAGGTCCCGAAGGCGCGATTTATATCGCAACCGAGAACCGCGGCATCCTACGCCTCACGCCGAGCAATTAATCGCCGCTCGCTGCGCACAAAGCCCGCCTCTGCGGGCTTTGTGCTTTCTGGATCCGCCTGCGTTAGCATTTAGACCCAAAGGAGCGGTTAGGGATGAAAACAATAGGCATGATTGGCGGCATGAGCTGGGAATCCACCGCAAGCTACTACCGCGCAATCAACGAGGGAATCAAACGCGAGCTCGGCGGACTTCACTCTGCCAAGATCTGTCTCTTCAGTGTCGATTTCGATGAAATAGAACAGCTGCAGCGTGAGGGCGACTGGGCTCGGGCAGGCGAATTACTCGCAAGCGTGGCTGTCAATGTGCAGGCCGGCGGCGCGGATTTTCTCCTAATCTGCACAAACACTATGCATAAAGTCGCCGGCGCCATTCAATCTGGAATCGGCATCCCCCTCCTGCACATCGCCGACGCCACCGCGCAACAACTTATCGATGACAAGATTGATCGCGTTGGCCTGCTTGGCACTCGTTTCACCATGGAGGATACGTTCTACAAGGCGCGTCTAACGGATAAGTTTGGCATCGAGGTGCTCGTGCCGAGCCCAGCCAACTGCGCCCGCGTGAGTGGCATAATCTACGAAGAGCTTTGCCTTGGCGCGATAAATGCCGAGTCACGCGCGTTTTATGTTCAGCAGATCGCCGAGCTGGCCGAACGCGGTGCACAGGCAGTTATTCTTGGCTGCACAGAAATAGCGCTGCTCGTTCAGCAGCCTCACACCGAGATTCCTCTGTATGACACCACTTCAATACACGCTGAAGCCGCGGTTAAGATGGCGCTCACCGATCGATAGCCTATAATGGCGCCCTCGGAACCACTCCCTCTGGTTTTATAAGCTTGTTATGGACGGACTCATCCTAGAAACGTTTACCGTGGGCCTTGCGACATTTTTCGCGACCATTGGACCACTCGATGTCGCTGCCGTTTTCGCCGCGCTAACCGCCGGCGAGGCGCCGAAACACAGACGTCGCATGGCTGTGCGGGGCGCACTAATCGCTACGGGCATCTTGATCACATTCGCGCTCATCGGCGAGTCCCTATTATTCGCTCTGGGGATTTCAATAGCCGCACTCCGCACAGGGGGCGGCATACTGCTACTTCTTATCGGTATCGACATGGTCTTCGCGCGCTCCTCCGGCAGCACGTCGACAACAGACGAGGAGGAGCAGGAAGCGCTAGGAAAGCGTGATATCTCGGTGTTTCCGATCGCCACCCCATTAATTGCTGGCCCCGGCGCCATGGGTGCAGTAATACTTCTCATGGCCAATACCGAAGGGGTACTCGCTCTGCAGGTGGCGGTCATTGCCTCCCTGATGGTAATTCTCGTGCTTACCTTTGGTATGCTGCTCCTAGCGAGCAAAATTCAACGCCTTTTTGGTGTCACCGGTATGCATGTGGTAACACGCATCTTCGGCGTGCTCCTCTCTGCACTCGCAGTGCAGTTTATTTTTGACGGCGTCGCTCAAAGTGGTCTGATAAGTGGTTAGGGGTGTTCGCAGGCGACGAGAAAAAGGATTGATTGAAACTAGTCCTAACGCTCAGGCAAAAAAAAGGCCGACAACGTCGGCCTCAAGCTTCTAGGGACTAACTGAGTTACAGCTAGAAAGGACACTCCAGGGCGTGAAAGCGGGGGATGGCGTCCACTTTCAATTGATCTCGGGAGAGAATCCCTGTCCTGAAAACCTAAACGCCAAGCTTTTCGCTGCAGATCACTCGGCTGTCATGACTTTTTTGCCGACTGCCTCTCCCCTCTTTTTGTCCCTCTGTTTATCCCTCTGTTTATCCTTCTATTTGTCGCTCTATACCCGCCTCGATTTATCCCTTGCACTGACCCTCGCCTACCCCCTTGCTCTAGCCCTCGCGCCCTGTGGCCTGGCTCTGCCTCAGTTCACCTCTATCTCAATGGTCTTTCGGTCACGAGGCCAGACAAACTAAAACTATTCCTACCCGCGGAACGTAATAATCATCGGATTGGTCAAATATTAATAGAAACTAGCTGAAAGGGAGGAGTTTGTAGAGATGGTTAGGTCATCACGGTCATTCAGAAACACCCTCGGCAAATCGGCTCATAGTTCCCTACACCTTATAAAAGGGGCATTGCTTTGCCTGTTTCTCATCGCAGCGGTCGATAGCTACGCGCTCGAGCAACCTACCTATGAGGTTCTGTTCGTCGACGGCGATATCGAATACCGCCGCTACGACGCGTACCTAGTCGCCGAGACTGCTATCGCCAAAGTGGGTGACTGGGGCAAGGACACGCGCGATGGGTTCATGCAGCTCTTCGACTACATATCTGGTGAGAATACCCTCGAGACCAAAATTGCAATGACCTCGCCCGTCGTGCAGGGGCAAAGCACTAAAATAGCGATGACTGCGCCTGTCGTGGAGTCTTCGAGCGAAGGCCAAAACCGCATGGCGTTTATGCTACCCAGCAAATTCAACCTCGACAGCGCGCCACGCCCGACAAATCCCGCTATTACAATCAAGGAAATACCGGTGAGGCTAATAGTCAGCATTCGCTACTCGGGCCGCTGGACCGATAAGAACGTGCAGAAATACAAAGCCAGACTCGAGCAGCATCTCGCAGATCGAGGCGTCGAGACAATCGGCGAGTATTCGACGGCAGTTTACAACGCGCCGTTCACACCGCCTTTCATGCGCCGTAACGAAATCCACTTTGAGATCAGCGCGCTACCTGAAAACTAGTGGCGCCTAAATCGATCGAGCAAGGAAGCAAGGCAATGCAACAGGCAGTTTTGATAAGCGGCGCAAGTGGCCTAATCGGTACAGCGCTCTCGGATCATCTTCGCAGCGCGGGCTACGCTGTCCATAAACTCGAGAGAGATAATCCGAACGCTCAGTTCAATTACTCATCGGAGTCTAAAAAGGCGACACTTGATGACTCCATCCCCCTTCATGCAGTCGTCAATCTCGCAGGCCCAAGCATCGCCGATGGCCGCTGGACCGATAGACGTAAAAGAGAGCTCTTAGACAGCCGCGTCGACGTCACCACCGCGCTCGCTTCAGCTCTGGCAACAGCGACCAAACCTCCCGCCGTCTTCTTGTCCGCCTCTGCAGTGGGGTTTTACGGCCAGTCGGATGAGCCTCTCGACGAAGATTCGCCCGTAGGGAGCGATTTTCTGGCATCGGTCGCCACTCAATGGGAACACTCGACAGCGCCTGCAAGAATCGCTGCAATTCCCACCGCTCATCTTCGCTTCGGCGTCGTGTTGAGCACGAAAGGCGGCGTGCTCGGCAAGTTAATGCTGCCATTCTCGCTCTGCGCGGGAGGCCGACTCGGGGACGGTAAGCAGCCGATGAGCTGGATTGCCCTCCCCGATGTTTTGAGTATCCTCACATATCTTATCGAGGAGCCTGCGTCATTTAACGCTCACACCGATCAAAAAGGTGCCTGCGCGCTTAATCTAGTCGCTGGCGAGCCCATCACCAACGCTGAATTCACCAAGGCTCTCGGACGGGCAATCCGCCGGCCGACACCGTTCCCCTTGCCAAAAAGCCTGATTCGGCTTTTGTTCGGCGAAATGGGCGACGCACTGCTGCTGGGGCATTCGTCGGTCGTCTCTAAGCGACTTACCAACTTTGGCATCGCGCTGCAATACCCAAACATCGATCTAGCGCTTGCCTACCTTGTTAAGAATAAGGCCTGAGTCCGATTGACTCTGCCGTCTAATGGGGTAGTCTGCGTAAAATTAGCTGCGCACTGACCCAGAATGAGGAACCCTGTGGAAACGACCTGCTTTGATGTCTCGATCGCCGACCATATTGCACACATCGTGCTCAATCGTCCTGAAAAACGAAATAGCATGATTACCGCATTCTGGGATGAATTGCCCGCTATCATTAGTGAACTCGAACAAGACGACAGCGTTCGCGTTATTGTGATTTCCTCGACGGGCCCACATTTTACTGCGGGCATCGACACGGCGGTGTTCGCAAGCAGCGAGGCCGCAACCGACGACCCGCGCGAAGTGGAGCATCAGAGAAGGCGTCATGGCGCCCGCTTTTACGACAATGTGCTACGTATGCAGCGCACGTTTAATTGCTTAGAAGAGTGCCGTGTGCCTGTGCTTGCAGCGATACAGGGCGGCGCTATTGGCGGGGGTGTAGATTTAATCACAGCCTGCGACATGCGCTACATGAGCAAAGACGGCTTCCTCACCATTTTCGAAATCAACATCGGCATGACCGCCGACGTCGGCACCTTCCCGCGTATCACCAAGCTTATTCCCGAGGGTATTGCACGGGAGCTTGCCTACACGGGGAGACGCATGGGGGCCCAGGAAGCGAAAGAGATAGGGCTAGTGAATGCCGTCTTCGATACGCACGAAGAACTGCTAGAAGGTGTAATGGCCGTCGCCCGAGAAATCACCAAGAAGGCGCCGATCGCGATTTATGGCAGTAAACGCCTGATAACCTATTCCCGAGATCACAGCACAGCTGATAGCCTAGATTATATAAGCATCTGGAATGCGAGCATGTTGAGCTCGGCCGAAGTGCGTGAAGCAATGGCAGCTGCCGGTGAAAAGCGCCAAGGCGATTTCGCGTCACTTCCGCCCAAAAAGCATACGATGTCAGATACCGTAGCCTAAATAAGGAAAGAGGCTCAGAGGGTGGCTCAGGGGAAAACTCAGAGGGAGACTCAGAGAAAGCCGCTAAATCTGTAACAAGCTTAAACCGAATGAACCGCTAGGCCACGGCTTAGCGTTACTGATAAAAACGAGAGGCGCACCAAGAGGGATGCGCCCTAGAAAAAGGAAAGGACTATGCTCAGATCGATAATTGGTATCGCAGTAGCCGTCACCCTCAGCTTGCTTATCGCAATCGCTGGCAGCAATAACAGCAATTTGTATGATGGCATGCCCATCTTTATGCTCTGCGCCTCTGTGGGCTTCGTCTTGCATTGGCTAGGTTTCATTCCCGCCTATCTGTTTCAGACCGAGCATTATTTCGATCTGATTGGCTCCATTTCATATGTCGCGACCGTTGCCCTCGCCTTCGCACTCGCACTCGCACCCTCCTTTGATACGCGAGGATTGGTAGTTGCGACGCTCATCTGCGTTTGGGCAGTCCGGCTCGGCAGCTTTCTTTTTATCAGAGTCAAAAAAGCCGGCCAAGACCGCCGCTTCACACAGATAAAAACCAAATTTTTCCGCTTCTTGCTCACGTGGACACTGGGTGGGACGTGGGTCTTCATCACCATGGCCGCGGGTCTCGCTGCAATGACTTCACAGTCGCAATCGCCGGTTGACGCATTCTTAGTCGTTGGCGTCACACTGTGGGTAATTGGCTTCGGTATCGAGGTCGTCGCTGATCAGCAAAAAACCGCTTTTCGGAAAGATCCCGCTAATGCCGAAAAATTCATACGTAGCGGACTCTGGTCGATTTCGCGCCACCCCAACTACTTCGGTGAAATCATTCTATGGATCGGGATCGCCGTCATCGCCCTGCCGGTTCTGGCAGGATGGCAGTGGGTAACCTTGGTCTCACCTGTCTTCGTCAGCTTTTTGCTGCTCAAGGTTAGCGGCGTGCCGATGCTCGAAAACAATGCCGAATCACGCTGGGGCAACGATCCCGAATTTAGACAGTACAAGGCCAAAACGCCTACCCTTATCCCCTATTTTGGCAAAGCAGATTTAGGGTAAACTTTGGCCCGATAAATTAATGAGATCAATGAGGATCGAAACCATGTTCCATCGCTTATCCAATGCCTTTGTGGCAGCCACGTTAGTCTTAGCCTCGTTTGTGCTCAATGCGCAATCTATCGACCTTGGACGCGGCGAACTGCCGGTCACCGTGCCAGCAGGCTATTCAAGCGAAAACCCCACACCTCTGATTGTGCTACTGCACGGCTATACATCGAGCGGTGCGATGCAAGACAACTATATGGGCTTTAGTAAATTGGCTGATCAATATGGCTTTCTGCTAGTCGCCCCCGACGGCAATCGCGAGCCAGGAGGCGATCAAAATCGGTTCTGGAATGCCTCAGACGCCTGCTGCGATTTCTTCTCCACTGAGGTCGACGACTCAGCCTACATCGCCGACATCATCAAAGAAGTGAAGTCCAAATTCACCGTAGATAACAATCGTATTTACCTCGTAGGACACAGCAATGGCGGCTTCATGTCCTATCGTGCCGCCTACGAGCATTCCGACACGATTGCAGCCATCGCCAGTCTTGCCGGTGCGAGCCATATAGAAGAGCGTGAGCCGCCGCAAAGCCCGGTGCATGTCCTCCAGATTCACGGCACAGCAGATGGCACGATTGCCTACGAAGGCTCGCATATACTGCAAAACTACTACCCCTCTGCGCTGGATACTGTGAAGCGGTGGGCGGAGTACAACGGCTGCAGGGCAGAGGGTGAAGAGCGCGAGCTGCGCGATTTAGTGAGCACGCTGGATGGCCATGAATCGTCGACTGTGGTGTTTAAGAAAGGGTGTAAATCGGGTGGCTCTGCCGAACTGTGGACAATCGTCGATGGTTCACATGTACCCGCGTTTTCACCGACCTTTACGGCACAAGTGGTCGAGTGGCTTTATGCTCACCCCAAGACTATTCCAAGCTTCGCCGACTAGGCGTTTCTAGCAAAAAAAAACGGGAAGCACTTGAGCTTCCCGTTTTTTTAACGCCGGCTGTTTTACAACAGCGCCTCTATCCTATCCATCAGCGATTCCATCCTACGCAGCACAGGTGCATAGGCCTCGGCGGAGGTCATATCGAGCCCCGCCTCGTCGCGCAAGATATTGTGTGCATAGTCCGAGCCGCCTGCACTTAACACTCGAATAAATGCGTCGCGTACCTGATCGTCACCTGCCAAAAACTGCTCCGCGAACCATGCAGCACCGGTAATCGATGTTGCGTATTGAAAAACGTAAAAGTCATAGTAGAAGTGCGGAATAAAGGCCCACTCCGCGGCGTATTCCTCGTCGATCGTTAGAACACCGAGATCGTGGCCGTGGTAGCGTTTCAGAAGCTCGCCATACATTTCGGACAGTTTGGGGCCAGTAAGAGGCTCGCCAGCCTCAACGGCTTCGTGCATCGCGAGTTCAAATTCGGCGAACATAGTTTGGCGAAACAGCGTGCCGCGGATATTCTCGAGCGCGCCACCCAAATAAAACAGCTTTTCCTCATCGCTGCGTGCATTCTCAATCATGTATTCCTGCAGCAAAATTTCATTGATCGTTGACGCCATTTCGGCAGTGAAGGTTGAGTAGCTTGCGGTCTCATAGGGGTTTTGCTTTTGTGCAAGTAGGCTGTGCACCGCATGACCCCATTCGTGAGCAAACGTCGACAGCGACTCATAGTCATCGTTGTGATTAAGCAGCACGAAGGGGTGAACATCATAGATAGAGCCATTCATGTAAGCGCCTGAACGCTTACCGGGAGCGGGGTGACTGTGCATCCACTCGCCGTCTAATCCTGTCTTTAGTAGAGCGAGGTACTCTTCGCCAAAGGGCTTGAGCGCCTCGAAAGTAATCTCTGCAGAGCGCGCTAGATCAAACTCACCGGTGTCGACTTCCACCAGCGGTGGATAGATATCGTAATACTTTAAATCGTCGATACCGAGCATACGCCCCCGCAAAGAGAGGTACCGATGGAATAGAGGCAGTGATTGGTTTACCTGCGTTACCAACTGTGTATAAACCTCGGGGGGCAGACCATCATTAAAAAGGTTCGCTGCCAAGGTAGACTCATGATTGCGGACTCGAGCACCGAACACATTCGACTGAACGTTGGCTGCCATCGTCGCGCCCATGCCATCGTTATACTGATTCCACGTTTGCCAGAAAGCATCGAAAACTGTCTTGCGGTCATCGCGATTCGGCGCAGCGCGCCATAGCGAGTACCCTGCCTGCGAGAGTGTCACCTCCTGCCCTTCTCTCAATGTGACCGTCGGCCAGGGAATATCGGCGTTAGCATAGCTCTCGTATATCTGTTCCGACGCGTTCAACGCGAGACTCGCCTGAGCCAATATCTCCTCAGTTTTGGCGTCCAACGTATGGGGCGCTCGGCGCAGCGTGTCGCGCAGGTAAAACGCATGTGCTGCGAGCTCCTCGTCGGCTGCGAGAAATGACTCGATGCGCGCTTCACCCACGGCTAGTATTTCTGGCGCTAGCCATGAAATCGATTCTTCGAAACTTGCATAAAGCGCACGCGAGCGACCGATTCGTGCCTGAGCCTCGGGATCACGCTGATCCGAATCGAAAATGAGGCTGGTATAGACATAGACCCGCGCGATTTCCTTTTCGAGTAAGGAAATGCGGTCGAGCGCCGCGCTCAGGGACGCTGCACTGTCGCCTAGTGAGCCCGCCAACGCCGGCAGCTCGGCAATGTCTGCCTGCGCGGCCTCTATTGCGGACTCCCACGCGTCGATATCGGCGTAAACGCCAGTGAGATCCCAAACGACGCCCTCAGCGGACTGCAAAGATGTCGACAGCGATGAGAGTGCGAGAGCCAAGCCAAGGAGCAAAGCTCTGCCTGTAGTTTTGCGAATAATCATGATGGACCTCACTGTTAAGCAAAACGAAGTAGCGCGATCTTAGCGCTTTAAAAAATTGAGGCTAACCGAGAGCAACCGGCGTTGGCAACTTACCAAGGGATTTGGCTACCATCCCAGGCGACGAAACTAGCCGCTGTCTTGTTCGCTACTAGCGCATCACTTAGGCGCGCCAGCAGTGAAGACGCCACGAAATCGGGAGTGAATAATTTACCCTCAGGCACGGAGCGCTGGAACGGCTTACTTAGAGGGGTGTCCGTAGTACCGGGATGAAAGGCGATGAAACGCAGCTCGGGCAGCGTGCGCTGATACTCGATAGCGCTCGTTTTAAGCAACATATTCAGCGCAGACTTCGAAGCGCGGTACGCATACCACCCCCCTTTACCGTTGTCTTCAATACTGCCGATGCGGGCGCTGAGCACAGCAATCACAGCAGGGATTTTCCCCTTGAGATGGCTCCTAAGCAACACCTTAAGATGTTTTAACCAGAGGGCGGGAACCACGGCATTGCTCTCGAATATCGCATGTAGCGTGTCACGATCGAGATCTTCGATGCGCTTTTCGGGGCTGATCGTCGAGTCGTGCAGACGACCATTGCACATGACCAGACGGTTTAGTTTGGCATTTTTCTCGCCGAGTAGAACCCCGCAGCGCTCAACCACAGCAGCCATCTCTTGATCGCTATAATCGCAGCGCATCCACGTCAACCGCGCCTCGTCTGAGACGCGCGACGCAAGCGAACTGGGACAAGCGCTGCGACTCACTGCGATTACCTGCGACGTCTTTTCCTCGGCTATGACTTTCGCAATAAGGGACTGCCCTATCTCGCTTTGCGCGCCAATCACTAGCACCGCGTCGTTCATAGTTTTTGCGTCTCGGTCTGTTCCGCTATCGCGCAGCTCCCGGTGTTACGTTTGTCACAGGGTTCGCAGCGCCTTTGGCCAGTCAAAATATAGGAGATGCCGTAGCGATACCGCGCAAAAAACAGATAGCCGAGGTCACTAAACCAGCGCATCACAGGCATCCGCAGAAACCCGAGCCAGCGCTTCTGGCCCACCGCACGCCACGACTGATGCGCGACATCAAGGCCATATATCAAGGTTCCATCGGCATACAGCCCGTGCATGATCTTGTTTGCCGCGACAGGGTCTATATGTGGAAAGCGAGTAGCAAAGTCGTCGACATGAATGTCTTCGAACCGCAGCTTACCTGCGGTATCCAGTTTTTGGAGTTCCGTCATCTCCGCGCTGCAAACCGGGCAGTAGCTATCGAAGAAAAGGGTTAGCGGGTAGCGATTCATAGCAGAAGCCTTGTAATTTGACTGAAAAAATAGGTTCCATAGCGAAGCGCGTTAGCCGCCCAAGAATAAAAACACACCGTGCAAAAGCAGGACGGTAATGGTTAAAAACGCGCGAAAAGCCGTGTAGCGACGGTGAACAGCGCTGTCTATCGACGGCATCGCTGCGACTTCCACCACAAACAGCATGACAAAGCCGGTGGTGAGTATGACAAACGGATAGACGCTGCCGTAATGACTCAAGAGGAGCGCGGACCAGCCGAGCAGAGCGAACACATTACTCGCGATAAGTGCGAGCAACCCCGCGCTTACTTTGAGGGTGGCATCCGAGGCAATGAGTCTACCCCAGTGAGTTCCGCCCAAGAACGAGAGAATAATCGCACTATAGCTAAGGAATATTTGGTCGGCGAGCGCCTCCGCGCCGACATAGACTAGCGCACAGGCGACTATGAATGGGACCAGACCCGCGTAGCCAAGCGTCGAAATAATTTTTTCTGCCCTTGTCATGTCACCCTCCGTTGGCAATGGCTTATATGGCTTAAGGTACGGTTAATACACGCGTCGAGATTGGTCTGGCTTAAACTAACCGGCGTTATTAACTATTCACCGACTAGCGCATCGGTGCTGCCGCCGCAGACGCCAACTAACCTAGGGTTATCTACCACTATGCTTCTCGAAAACACGCTCACAGTGCCATCGAACACGTCACGAATTCGGTGGATTCTGGGCGATCAACTCTCGTTATCACATTCTTGGTTCGAGCAGTCCGACGAGAAAATCCTTTATGTGATCGCTGAGCTTCGACAGGAGACGGACTACGCCCCGCATCACTGCCAGAAAGTATGCGCGTTCTTCGCCGCCATGCGTGACTTTGCAAAAACCTTAGCGAGTCTCGGACACACTGTACTCCATTTAGATCTCGATTCGACAGCGCCATTTAAGACCTTGCCCGAGTTGATCACCACGCTCTGCGTGAACGGCGCTATCGAACACTTCGACTATCAGCGCCCGGACGAGTATCGGCTTATGTGTCAGCTTGAGCAATTCCAGCCGCCTGCGCACTGCTCCAAGACGTGCTATGAATCCGAGCATTTCCTTCTCCCCTACCCCGACATAGAGAAAATGTTTACGGCTGATAAGGCCGTCAGAATGGAAAATTTTTACCGCAAAATGCGCAAGCGTTTCGACGTACTTATGGAAGGGGATCAACCGCGCGGAGACCGCTGGAACTTCGATGCCGAGAATCGCAAGAAACTCAAAAAGCAAGACATCGAAGCGCTGCCCACTCCCTTGGTCTTCGCGAATGATGTCAGTGCCATAATAGCGAGACTCGAACGTCATAAAGTCAAGACAATAGGCGTAAAAGCCGAGACGATTATTTGGCCAATCAATCGCGACCAAGCGCAGGCTCAACTCGAATTTTTCTGTGCGCGCTGCCTACCACTCTTCGGCACGTTCCAAGACGCAATGACCTGCAACTCCCCGCATAGCTGGAGTCTCTATCATGCGCGGATCAGTTTCGCGCTGAACTGTAAGCTCCTCCATCCGCGCGAAGTCATCGACTCTGCGATCGCCGCTCTTGATGCGCGTCCAAGTGAAATTGATCTCGCCCAGGTAGAAGGCTTCGTAAGACAAATTCTCGGTTGGCGCGAATATATGCGCGGCATGTACTGGATCAATATGCCTGGCTATGGCAAAAAGAATGTGCTCGATGCACACACGCCACTGCCTGATTTTTTCTGGAACGCAAAAACATCTATGCGCTGCATGAGCGAGGCGATTGGACAGTCTTTGGGCACGAGCTATGCACATCATATCCAGCGTCTTATGATTACTGGTAACTTCTGCCTACTCGCGGGCATCGAACCTAGCGAGGTCGATGCGTGGTATTTGGGCATTTACGTCGACGCGATCGAATGGGTCGAAATGCCGAATACGCGCGGGATGTCGCAGTTTAGTGATGGGGGCCTTATAGCAAGTAAACCGTACGCAGCGAGCGGCAACTACGTCAGTAAAATGAGTGACTACTGTAGCAGTTGCCATTATGACGTAAAGCGTAAAACCGGACGTGGCGCATGCCCTCTAAACAGCCTCTACTGGCGATTCATGATCAAACATCGCGAGAGGCTTGCGAAGAATCCTCGTATCGCCATGTTGTTTAAAGGCTGGGACAAACAGGGTGATGCAGAGAGGAAAGCCATATTGGACTATGCCGAAGGCCTTATCGCTGACTTAAACGCACTCTAAATGAAGATCGCAGAGATTAAAGCCAGAGCGGCAGACCAATCTACCGCTCTCGCTCCTTGAGTTACTCGGCGGCGCTCGCAGCGAGCTTATCGATTTGGGTCAGCAACGTATCAACATCACTGCACTCAAACGGATCAGTCTCGCAGTTGTCTACTTTACCCGCCTCGGCGTTCAGCAGCGTGATCACTCCGTCGTCGACCAACATAGAATAGCGCCACGAGCGCTCACCAAATCCCAGGTTTTCTTTTTTCACTAGCATACCCATTTTTCGGGAGAACTCGCCGTTGCCGTCGGGCAGCATTTTCACTTTCTGAACCTGTAGCTGTTTTGCCCATTGAAACATTGAGAATGCATCGTTTACGCTGAGGCAATACACCTCATCAACGCCCTTCGCCCGAAGTTCATCGTATTTGCTTTCGAAACCCGGCAGATGCGTGCTGCTGCAGGTGGGGGTAAACGCGCCCGGAAGCGAAAATACGACGACGCGGCGACCTCCGAAAATGTCGTCCGTAGTCAGGTCCTTCCAGACGAATGGGTTATCGCCGCCCACTGATTCATCGCGCACACGCGTCTTGAATACCACCTGAGGCACTCTGTCTGCCACTGTTAAATTTGGGATGTTTACTTGCTCGTTCATGCCTAGTCTCCTGCGCCCGCGCGCCTAATAATCGAGAGGACCGCTGGCGGATCGATTCTCCGCGCTCTCGCGATAGGCTCAGTATGGGCAAAGGAAGATAATCGGTAAAACGAAATAAAAAGATTGGTTTAATCGCAATAAACGATTTTAAAGAAGATTACCGCCGCGGCTACTTGACGGTAATCGGCTGCCACGTTTTGTGCCTAGCCAGCACTGATTCGACACTGTGCTTACAGACGCCGACCTGACTAATCAGTTTGCTCTCGCACACGTCGCAGCGCACACACTCCTTAAAATCAATCGCCTGCAGTCGTATTGCGCCCGTCGGACAGGCCTTCTCGCAGACTTTGCACACCTCGCACTGCGGCACGCGCTTAATCTTCCAGAGGGCGGCAATACTTATCACGCCTAGCGATGCACCGAGTGGGCAAGCATAGCGGCAATAGAAGCGCGGCACGAAAATGCTGCCTGCAACAAACACAGAGAGAATTCCCCATAGCAGAAGCGACTGGCTCTGATAAAAGAGCGTGCCGAAGGGCTCGAAATATTGGAAGACACTGAGTTCTGCGTAAGCTACGGCCATTGCAATGAGACCGGCGAGAATCACGTATTTCAGCCAAAGAGCTCGATCGTGCAACCACTGCGGCAGACTCCGTCGCCAACGCCTCGGAACGATGCGTTCGAGGATGTCCTGCAGGGCGCCGAACGGGCAGAGCGAGGAGCAAAAAACCCGCCCCCAAAATACCGTCGTCACCAAGGTGAACACAACAAGAATGAGCAACGGTAGATCGTTAAGAAACAGTCCCGGACCCTGTTTCATGAAATTCGTGATATGCGATACCGATAGGAACGTGCCGTTGACAAAGCCCAGATACACAAAGGTGGACAGCAACGCTACCCAGCGCAGCCGAGCATCCTTTCGCACAAAGGCAGTCATCGCCACTGTCAGAAGGAGCATAAGCAAGGCTATTTCCGTCCACGGCGCACTACCGAGTAGTGCCTGCAGGCCCGTCTCGATTGGCAGATCGGCGTACTCATCAATGATCTCGGGCAAATACTCGGCCGGGACTTGGCGTCCCTGCGCCAGCGCCAGCGCTATCGGCGGCACCTGATAGTTAACCTGTTCGAGTTGATCGATGCTATCGACCTCTTTCCCGGTGTTGTAAAAGAGCGTAAAGGACTGTGCGATGTCGACTTCCGGCGGGAGCACAATCGCGCCGGCAAATCGCATCTTGTCGCGGCTCTTGCCTGCCTCTGCACTGCCGACGTACACGAACCGGCGGCGCTCTACCTGATACGACCAGTCGCCCTGCTGTAGCGCCAAGTTTTCCTGCCGAAATGGCGAGCTCGCGTTGCCTGCGATACCAATCAGCAGCAGCGCGCCTTCTCTCACTCGATTGCTTGCCTCGCGTTCGGCGCGCGAATAGTCCTCAGCGCCAACCAGCATTTCGCCAAGCTTCTCATTGCCCATAAACGCAACGGTCAAGTCAATCTGCGTGCCATCCTCTAAAAGCACAGGCCAGAGTTTTACCAACCCATCGTAGATCAACCCCTCCCATGAAAGTGGTGCGAGCAGCGACAATGCCTGATCCTCGACGCTTGCGTTGGCGAAAACTGCCGCCTCGCCTAAATAAGCCCGTGCAACTTCCCGAGCACTGTTACGAATGCCACGCGAGACGGCCCAGCTGCTTATCGTTGCGCGCGACACGCCATCGATGTCGCGGCCGACGCGAAAGCCGTCTGCGACACTCTTACCGTCGAATTGATTGGGGAAGCGTTCAGAGTTTAAGAAATCACCGCGGATGCTCTTATACGATTCGCGATAAAAAAGAATCTCGATGCCAGTAAGCTCCCCCGCAAGGTCAACGCCGACAAGCACTTCGATAGGTGCGCTGTAGCCAATTTCCTGCGGTTCGAAATCGGTTGTCTCGAATGCATAGCCAACAATCTCAGCGTCTTGCGCCTCAGATTCATAGCCAATGTAGACAGGTGGATTGCCTTGCTTGGGCGAAAAACGCTGGGCCTGCGGCAGCACCCCCGCAAGCTGAGCAGCGGAGAGCTGCGGCGTCTGCCCGAGTGTTTTCTGCGCGAGAAGGAGAAGGACAAAATACAAAAAGCCTTGTGCGAGCAGTGCGGCGCGCGCGGGGTGAAACGAGACTGCCATCACTTCAAGTACTCCCTGGCTCTTTTCTTATTCTGTTTTTGCAGCGCACTCAGCCTGCCTATCTCGCTCACTCAATGGGCCAAGACGCACGCATTAAAACAGCCCAATTGATCTTGCTCAACGGAGAATTACAATTTGGAACGATCGAACGTAAAAATTCTACGCCTCATCTCGGCTATCGATGCAGTTGCGCGTTCGTGCCGCCCCCCAAAAAGCATCAGAAAAGCGCACAAACCATAAGAAAATTTTGTTATTTATCAATAATTAAGAAGAGATCTGCACATTCGTTAAGAAAATGCACCAATACGGTGCATATATATAAAATTTTCTGTTGCCATAATTCGGTCATTATTGGACTTTTCTCGCCAAGGCACTTATTCTTCAGGGATGCCGTAGCACTCGGTGCGTTGTTTAGCAGTGGTTAAAAACTGTGAAATGCGCTTTTGAGCTGTGGCTGAGTTAACTCTTAGCCTGTTCGCAGGTAATACACAGCTTACTTCTACAAGGGGAAAGTAAATGACAAATAGACCTAAAATGGCACGTAGGGTTCTCCCTACCGCTATCGCGCTTGGTCTGCTCGTTCCAGCTGGTTTCGCACCACTGGCACTCGCACAGCAAGCCGATGAAATGGTTGAAGAGATTGTAACCATCGGCTCGCGCCGCCCACAGCGCAGCAACACAGATTCATCTGTACCAGTCGATGTAATCAGCGGTGACGAATTCGTCAACATGGGCTTTGCAGACATGGACGATATGTTGAAGACGGCGATTCCTTCTTACAACGTCGCGCGTAACGAAATTTCGGACGCAGCAACAATTGTACGTCCAGCAAACCTCCGCGGCCTGCCACCCGATAATGTCCTTATCCTCGTGAATGGCAAGCGTCGTCACCGTTCAGGCGTTATTGCCGAGCTAGGCGGCTCGCTGTCATCAGGCTCGCAGGGTGCTGATATCAGCGCGATCCCTTCAATGGCGATCAAGCAGGTTGAAGTGCTCCGTGACGGCGCTGCTGCGCTCTACGGTTCTGACGCGATTGCCGGCGTGATCGGCTTCCAGCTCAACGACGCAGCCGAAGGCATGTCACTTGAAGTACGCACAGGCGAGTCAGGTGAAGGCGACGGGGACCTCGTTCAGGTTCAAGGCAACATAGGTATGCCTTTAGGGGATGACGGCTTCCTGAACATCACAGGTTCATGGATGGAACAGGATCCGACAAGCCGCACACTTCAGCGCACTGATTCTGCGACCCTCATTGCTAGCGGCAACGCTGCGCAGAAAGCGAGCGTGGCTAATCCCGCACAAATCTGGGGTGCCCCAGAGCAAATTGACAACTACAACTTGTTCTTCAACTCTGGCATCCAGGTAAGCGACGACCTCGAAGTCTACGCGTTCGGTAACTACGGCTCGCGTGAGACTATCGGCGGGTTCTACTACCGTAACCCGAACTCTCGCGGCGGTGTTTACACCAACGGTTCTACTCGTGCGGTGGTTGATACGACCATTCGCAACCGAGCTACCGGCGTAACCTCTAACTGTCCAGCTCTCACGAGCCCTGGCTCAGGTGGCAACGGCGCTCCATTGGATCAAGCCAAAGTCGCAGCAGACGCACTGGCGCTGGCTAACCTGCCAAGCAACTGCTGGGTCATGAATCAGGCGGTTCCTGGTGGCTACACGCCCGCATTTGGCGCGCAGCTCAAGGATGCAAGCCTCGTAGGTGGTTTCCGGGGCGACATCACCTCTAACCTCAGCTACGACGTGAGCGCGAGCTATGGCCGTAACGCGGTAAGCTTCATGATTGACAACACTTGGAACCCTTCTAATGGCCCAGACGGCTATGTGAATGGCGAACTCCAGAGAAAGTTTGACCTAGGTCAAAATGTTCAATCTGAAACTAACTTCAACCTCGACATGGTCTACACCATGCCTGTTGATGGTTTCGCCTCAGACCTTAACATCGCCTTCGGTGGCGAGTGGCGCGACGAGCGCTTCGAAACTATCGTTGGTGAGAAGGCCTCATGGAATGCCGGACGCTTTGCGTTCCAGAACGTTGACGGGTCTAACACCTACAGCGATGGTGTAACGCCCCTGCCTAACCTGAGCATCGGCGCACACGGTTTCGCGGGCTTCAGCCCCGAGCAGGCCGGCTACTGGGGACGCTCAAACTACGCGTTCTACACTGACCTAGAAGCTGATATCACTGATGCGTTCACTGCTGGCGTCGCCGTCCGCTACGAAGACTTCGAAAGCTTCGGTGACACCACCAATTTCAAGGTATCTGGACGCTACCGTGTTAATGATGCTGTCTCTCTGAGAGCGTCTTACAACACAGGTTTCCGAGCCCCAACTCCAGGCCAAGAAAATGTCACCAAGCTGTCGACAATTACCATTGATGGTGAATTGTCACAACGAGGTCAGATCCCACCAACTAACCCAATCGCGCAAGCTCTTGGCGCCGAGGCTCTCAAGCCTGAGGACTCAAAGAACTACTCGCTTGGTCTAGTTTGGGATGTCACAGGTGACATCAACGTAACCGTCGACTACTTCAACATCGAACTGAAAGATCGTATAGCTGCAACAGGTACAATTTCTATTGCAAGCCGTAGCGCGATCGCCGGCGTCGGATGTCCAACAGCCCTAGCTGCCGGAAGTAACCTAGCTCTCTGTTTGCAAGAGAGTGGCGTGCCGGGCGCTGCGGATCTCAGCGCAGTCTCTTTCTATACAAACGACTTCGCCACTACCACACAGGGTATTGACTTAGTCGCTACGTGGAACCTCGATTTTGGCGACATGGGTAACGGCACACTCAATGCCGCATGGAACTGGACTGAGACAGAAGTGGATAGCGCGGGTCAGGAAGTAAATCGCAACCGCGTTGTAGGTCTGGAAAACCAGAACCCACAAAACCGTGGAGTGTTCACCTACAACCACTTCCTGAACGACTTCCGCTTCCTCGCGCGTCTACGTACGTACGATGACTGGATCGATTCTTCATGGAGCGGCGATACAACTCCGCGTGGAGCACAAGGTCTTGGCTACACGATCAACTGCGGCTTCAACACTGATAACTGCTACAGTGGCGAAAGCGTAGTCGACCTCGAAGCTGCCTATACTTGGAACAGCAACTACACCTTCGTAGTTGGTGCGAACAATGCGTTCGACCAAGATGCAGCGATCAACCAAACTAACCTCGACGGCACTATCGGTGACGGCAGCCTGTACGCAGGTAGCACACCGTGGGGCACAGAAGGTGCATTCTACTACGCACGAGTTCGCGTAGACTTCTAAGTCGCTTAGCCCCGAATCGTCGGGGCGAGTTACTTGAATATAGAATGATGAAAAGGGAGACACGGAAACGTGCCTCCCTTTTTTATGCAATGTCTTTTCGTGTTTTTCTAGTGTGTTTTCTAATATGTTGTCTAAAGCGCCGTCGCCACGCGCAACGAACCCAGCAAACACACACGGGTTTACTTATAAGCACCGTGATTTAATGTGACGCGCCTCTCCATGCAATAGCTTACACCCCCAAACTGAGCGAGAATTCAGCCTTTGCTTTGATCGGGGACCTCTGACTATGCGCACTTTTCACTCTCCTATTCTTTGCCGTTCGCGCATGAGCGACCTGCGCCTGCTGATTTCGGCACGGACGTTCTTGCTGGCTAGCCTTGTTACCCTTTTCTTAGGCTGCACGGAGTCCGCAACAACGAGTGCCACTGCACCAGCCGCCGATTTAATTATCGACAATGCCCGAATCTATACTTTTGCCTGGGGCGAACCCGATGGCGAGGGCACACCTTCGGCTCGGGCGCCTGTTGTAGAAGGCAACTGGGCCCCAGACGCGACGGCTATCGCCATTACTGACGGCGTTATCGTGGCAATCGGCTCTAGCGCCGACATCGCGCCACTTAAGGGCGAAAACACCGAGATCATTGATGCGAAGGGCGCGACATTGCTGCCTGGCTTCACAGACTCGCACACCCACATAGAAGAATTGGGCGCCACACTCGATGATGTAGACCTCAAAGGCGTTGTCGATGAGGCCGAGGCGATAGCGCGCGTGGTCGCGCATGTCGATGCGAACCCCGTCCCTGAGGGCCAGTGGATTGTTGCTCGTGGCTGGGACGACGGGCTATGGGCTGACCGCTACCCCACCCACTACGCCCTAACCGCCGCCTTCCCCAACAATCCCGTATTAATGGATGGCACCAATGGCTTCGGTGCCTGGGGCAATAGACTCGCTATGGAGGCCGCAGGCATTGTCGCCGGCGCGCCCGATCCAACCGGCGGTGAAATCTTACGCGATGCGAATGGCGAACCCACCGGCGCCGTGCGCAATCGCGGAGTCGCACTCTTTCGCAGCGCAGTGCCTCCGCTAAGCGACGAACGTCTGCAGCGACGACTCGTCAATGGCCTCCAGCTTATGGCTGACGCAGGCTACACAGGTGTGCACCACGCGGGAGTAGACTCACGCCTGATGACAGCCTACGAGGCGCTCGCCGAGCGCGGGGAACTGTCGCTTAGAATTAGTGCGATGATCAGCGGACGCGACAAGCCGCTTATGCAAGAGTGGCTCACGCGCGGCCCTCAGCGATTAGGGGAAGACAACAAACTCCTCGTGCATTCGGTTAAGGGTTATTACGACGGCTCCCTTGGTGCCCGTGGGGCAAAGCTCTTGGAGGAATATAGCGACCGAGAGGGGCATATCGGCGTGTCGGGCGAGGAATACGGCTTTTTCACCGAAGAAATAGGCGCAATGCTACAGGCCGGTTTCCAGATAAATATTCATGCGATCGGCGATGGCGGTAACCGCGAGGTACTGCATTTTCTGCGTGACAATTTCGCCCTTAATCCGGCAATGCAAAAAAATCGGCACCGCATAGAACATGCACAAGTCGTCCATCCAGATGATTTCGCCCTGTATGATGAACTCGATGTCATCGCTTCAGTGCAGCCGCCCTTCGTCGCCGAAGACAAAGTCTGGACCGAAGATCGCATCGGCCATGCGCGCTCCGCGGGCGCCTATGCGTGGCGCAGTTTCCGCCGCAATAACACTCCTCTCGCGTTTGGTTCTGATCTGATGGGCTACGATTGGAATCTGTTCTACGGCTTACACTCTGCCATCACCCGTCAGAGCACGGATTCACAGCCACCAGGCGGCTGGTTCCCAGAGGAAAAACTTACTACCGAGGAATCGATTCGCGGATACACCAGCGGCGCCGCCTATGCGGCCTTCCTCGAAGAACAGACGGGAACGCTAGAGGTGGGCAAATGGGCCGACATCACTCTGGTCGATATCGATCCCTTCGAGACGGTCGCGAGCGAGCCCGCTGCGCTTTTGAATGGCCGTGTTCTGATGACCCTCGTGGGCGGCCAGAGGGTGTTCGACGCAACGCGCTAAGCAGGACTCGATTCTGTTATCATGCGTCCCCAACTCTAAGAGCGCGCATCCGTGTCACACACAACAGAATCCAATAGCGTCGACAATGCATCCGGCTTCGAGAGCCTTCCACTGCGCAGCGAGATCCTCGCTGCCGCAGAGGCACTAGGCTACAGCACCATGACGCCGGTTCAGTCCCAGAGTCTCCCGACGCTTATCGAAGGTCGAGATCTCATCGCACAGGCCAAAACCGGCAGCGGCAAAACTGCAGCGTTTGCGATAAGCCTTCTGAATCGACTCGACGAGTCGCAGTATCACACCCAAGCGCTGATTGTGTGCCCTACCCGCGAACTCGCTGAACAGGTGGCCGAGGAGATTCGCCGCCTCGCGCGCGGAATCCCAAACGTAAAAACCCTCACACTCTGCGGCGGCCGCCCGATGGGACCGCAGCTTGCGTCGCTCAAGCGCGCACCGCATATCGTAGTAGGCACGCCCGGCAGGCTACTAAAACATTTAGAGAAACAGACTCTCAAAATTAACAGGGTCGAAACGCTTGTTCTCGATGAGGCGGACAGAATGCTAGGCATGGGTTTTATCGAGGATATCGACGACATCGACGACTATCTGCCGACCACACGCCAGACGCTACTTTTCTCGGCAACCTATCCAGATGAGATTGCACAGCTGAGTGCAAACTTTCAGACCGACCCTGTCGATATTCGTATCGAGTCGGAGACGCTTAATGCACAGATAAAAGAGACGTTCTACAAAGTTGATCGAGTCGACAGGTTGCAAGTTATCCTCAGGCTTCTCGCGCTGCATAAGCCCGAATCGACGCTCATTTTTTGCAATCAGAAACATCAGTGCGAGCAGTTAAAAGATGACCTTTGGGATGAAAAATTGCACGCCTCGGCGCTGCATGGCGACATGGAGCAGTATGAACGAGACCGCACGCTGATTCAGTTCTCGAATAAGAGTAGCTCGATCCTCGTGGCAACAGACGTTGCCGCGCGCGGTCTCGACATCAACGAACTCGATCTCGTTATCAACTTCGAACTAAGCGCTGACCCAGAGGTCCACATCCATCGCGTTGGCCGAACCGGCCGCGCCGGTCGCACGGGCACAGCCGCGAGCTTAGTTATGGGATCTGAAGAAAACCGCCTGGCCGCGATAAATAACTATCGCGGCACCGCACACGCTAGCGTCTCTGCGGATACTCTCCCCGCCTGGGGGCAATTCAAACTCTATCCCCCCATGGTCACGCTCAGCATCGGCGGCGGTAAGCGCGATAAACTACGCCCCGGTGACATTTTAGGCGCGCTCACTGCGAGCAAAGAGATTGAGGGTATTGCCATCGGCAAAATCACCGTGCTCGACAAGATCACCTATGTTGCAATTACCCAAGAGTGTGCCAAGAAAGCGCTGAGCCTGCTCAACGACGGGAAAATCAAAGGCAAGCGTTATCAGGCGAGGCGACTGCGTTAGTCAGCAGATATCGCCGCTCTTCACTTCGCGCTACAATAGCGGCGAGATGCAACATAGGCATGGATAACACGTTTCAGGATAGAGTTATGGCAAATATTACCGTCTACACAAAAAATCTCTGCAGTTTTTGTTCGGCAGCTAAGCAACTACTCAAAAGTAAAAACTTCGAGTACAAAGAAGTGAATATGGAAGGCAATCAGGCGCTTATGATGGAGGTGATGACGAAATCGGGACAGCGCACTGTACCGCAAATTTTCGTTGGCGACGTCTCGGTCGGCGGCTACAGAGAGCTTACAGCTGCAATGGCGAATGGCGAGTTTGCTGAATTAGTTGCCAAAGGATAAGAGGAGCGAAACCTCTCGTAGCGTGCAGCGTGAAGAGAGAACTGAGAGAGTCGAGAGTTTCGAGAGTTTCGAGAGTTCAGAGAGTGTAGAGAGGAGCGACGCCCACTTGCAGAAGAACGAGTACAGTTCGGCGCTTCGCGCACTCAGCGTAGCAATGGCTCTAATCGCTTTAATGCTTGGTTTATTTGCAAGTGTAGCTGCGCTAAGCGGCGATGAATATGGACGCGTCAATCTCCTCTACTCACTCCTTTTGTTTGCGCTTGCTCCCACGCTAGGCCTTCTCGTCACCGCTGTATTTTTTGCCCTCGGCGTTCGCGGCGGTGTTGCTGCGATGCTCATCGAGCTGCGCGTCACACCGAAGCGTTTCGCTTCGCTTCTTGTCCGACAGGGCGATGCAGCACAGCGCCAAGCGGTCCTTTTCTCGATAAGCCAAGGCTGGCTGTTCTCTTTAGCCGCCGGCAATCTATTCGGTTTTGTGTTAATGCTGTTGACAATGGACATCAGTTTCGTCTGGCGCAGCACATTACTCGACGCCACAGACCTCCTGCCTGCGCTAAACTTCGTCGCTATGCCTTGGTCTTTCTGGAACGCGGCGCAGCCCAGCCTCGAAATGCTGAGCCAGACTCAAGATTTCAGGCTGCAGGGCTCGCCAACCAATGCCAACTACGTTGGGCAGTGGTGGCGGTTTCTCCTCGCGGCGCAGCTCTGCTATAGCCTCGTACCACGAATGCTGCTCTGGCTTATCGCGACTAATAGACTCGCCCGCACGCGCAAAAGCCGAGCACAAAGCACAGACCTGAATCAAACCGTTGCTACCGAAAATCCAAACGCTGACATCGACAGGCTGGCAGACTCAGTCACCGAAATCCCAGCTGATTCGATACTATTTGATTTTGCACATACCCCAAACGCCCTGCTTTCCGATATAGAAGCACGCCTTCAGGTCGCAACTATTCAAAAACCGCCTATTGATTTTCACTCACAACTCCAGCGCGCAGAGAATACAAATACTCGGCCCTTCGTGGTTTTGGTTCGGAGTTGGGAGCCACCCCTTGCAGAGCTTGCCGACTCGCTGCTAGAGGGGTTAACAGCGGAACAGCGGAGCAATCTCTTTATCGCACCAATCGATTGGGCATCGGAGCCACAGAGAAAAGAGCGGTTAATCGAACCAAAGTTGGCGCATACGCAAGAGTGGCGTCGATTCTGTGCGAGCGCACTGGACTGCACTCATCTTTCACTCAACAGGGCTAAGCCATGAGCGCGCTAACCCAGCCAAAGTTTGCCGTTGTTGGCCACCCTAATAAAGGTAAGTCGTCGATAGTGGCGGCGCTTGCACAGAATGATTCGGTGGCGATCTCCAGTCGCAGCGGCACTACCCTACAGGCCGATGCCTTTGAGATTCGCATAGACGATGCATCCTACACGCTAGTCGATACGCCGGGATTTCAGCGCCCTCGCCGCGCACTTGCGTGGCTCAATCAACATGCCGCCAGCGCGGATCAGCGCCGCGACGCGATAGCGCGCTTTGTCTCCTCTGCTGACTGCGCCGCACAGTTCCCTGACGAGGTTGCTCTGCTTAAGCCTATTTCGGAAGGCGCCGCGATACTCTATGTTGTCGACGGCTCGCGTCCTTACAACCCTGATTATGAGGCCGAAATGGAGATCCTGCGCTGGTGCGGTCAGCCAAGCATGGCCCTCATTAATCCGATCGAGTCCGAGGCGCACATCGACACGTGGCAGCAGGCTCTGTCGCAATTTTTTAAAGTTGTGCGAGTCTTCAATCCCATGCTCGCTGACAGGCTGCGGCGCGACGAAATTCTCGAAGCGTTTGCCGTGATTGCGCCCGAGTGGCGCACACAGATTGACCTAGTCCGAGCGAACTACACCCAGCAAGATCTGACAAGGATTGCGAACGCAGGCTTGCTATTGGCTGAGACACTTGAGCTGCTTTGTTCTTTTCAATTAAACCAGCAGACTCTGAACAAAGCGCAGGCCGAAAAACTCAAGAGTGTATTAAAGGCGCGCTATTTCGCCGAAATGCGCGCTATCGAATCGGCTGCCCATCGGCGCCTCAAAGAGCTTTTTGACTACCGCAATCTCGATAGCGACATAGTGGATTTGCCAATCGAGGGTGATCTATTCGACACAGAAAAATGGGTCGTATGGGGTCTCGATCGTCAACAACTCGCTCTCACAGCCGCAATCGCGGGCGCTGGAACGGGTGCTGCGTTCGATGTCACCACCGGCGGCAGCAGTTTGCTGCTTGGGGCGACCACCGGGGCTTTGCTCGCAGGAGGCGGCGCGTGGTTTGGCGCCGATAAAATTGCCCGTTTTAAAGTCATGGGGCTGCCTCTCGGTGGTTTTGAGGCGAGGCACGGACCTAGTGCTAACCGTAATTTTCCCTATGTCGTTACGGGTAGGTTCGTAGGGCTGTTGGAGGCTTTACAAAACAGAACGCATGCGCGGCGTGACATTCTGACAATTACCGATTCTACCCTTCAAGACAAAATCGACGCGCTGCAAAGTCACGAACGTAAAGCGCTCACCGCTGCGTTTCACCGTCTGAGCTCACAGAAAGTGGTGGATAATTTACCCGACTCTCTCCGTCCGCTACTCGAGGGGATGTCGTAAACGGCATTCAGTTAGCAAGAGTGGCGCGCATCGCAGCTCAGGCTTCACAGCACTGCCACAGATTTAATCTGCGCCCAAACCTCAGAGCCTGCTGCTAAACCGAGGTGCTCCGCTGAGCGGCGCGTAATTCGTGAGAGCAGCAGCTCAGGGCTATCCCAGTGAAAGCCTGATTGCGCATTCATTTTCCTCTCTTCATCGGGCGCCGCAGTAGATTTTGGACCCAGGCGAAGTTTGACCAGCACCGTGCCCTGAGAATGGCCTGCAGAAACATCGACAACAGTTGCCGGCAAGGCGTTTAGAATACTCGTGTCTTGGTGCCGCGAAAGGGTAAGACTCACATCGCGCGCATCGATTCGAACGCGCAGCTTTGTCCCAACAGGCTGAGAATTATCGGCCAGCAGCAACTCGCCACCGTCGAAACCGACCGTCATAAGCGCCCACTGCTCCTCACGCGAAACGATAGTCGACTCCAGCACGACGCCGGCGTCGTCTCGTTGCATCGGGGAGTCCAACGCGGTCAGCACGTCGGCGAGGCTTCCATTGGCAACGGCGCGTCCTTGATCCAACACGACCACCCAATCGGCTAGGCGAGAGAGCTCATCAATGGAGTGCGTAACATAGATTATAGGGATCTCGAGTTCGGCTCGGAGTTTCTCTAAATACGGCAGGATTTCGCGCTTGCGCTGAGCATCTAGTGAGGCCAAGGGCTCATCCATCAAGAGGAGTTTGGGCTGGCTAAACAGGGCGCGGGCGATCGCAACGCGCTGCTTTTCGCCGCCAGAGAGTTGATGTGGTTTTCGTTGCATCAGTGTTTCAATGCCCAACAATTCAATCAGCTCTTTGTTGCTCAGTGACCGACTTGAGGAACTCTCCGAACCTGCCCTCGACTGCGCATAGCGAAGATTGCCTGCAACCGTTAAATGCTCAAGCAAACTGGCTTCTTGAAAGACGTATCCAATCGGTCTCTCATGGGTTGGCACAAACCCATCCTCTCCCTGCCAGCGATGACCGTCGACACTGAGCGAGCCTATCTGCGCGTGCGCAAGCCCTGCAAGGCAGCGAAGGAGCGTTGTTTTCCCAGAACCAGATTGCCCGTATAAAATGGTCACACCCTTGGCGGGCAGAGACAACGCTACGTCGAGGAGAAATGCTTCATGGCGAAGTGTAAAACAGGCATTGATTACCCCTTTTGAATGAGTAGTCATGTGCTAGACCCTCGGCCCAAAACTCGTGCTCGAGCGCCGGTTAAAGGTATAGAGAGAAAACAATACGACGAAGCTAAAAAAGAGCAACCCACCAGACAACCAGTGTGCCTGGGCATAGTCTAATGCTTCGACGTGATCATAGAGCTGCACCGACACGACGCGAGTCACGCCGGGAATGTTGCCGCCTATCATCAAAACAACGCCAAACTCACCGACCGTATGCGCGAACCCCAAAATCGCAGCGGTGATAAACCCCGGTCTCGCGAGGGGCAGTGCCACAGTGAAAAACCTATCCCAAGGGCCTGCTCGGAGCGTCGCTGCAACCTCAAAAGGTCTCTCGCCGATCGCCTCGAACGCATTCTGTAGGGGTTGCACAACAAACGGCAGCGAATAAAAACAAGACGCCACAACAAGCCCCCAAAAGGTAAAGGGCAACGTGCCAATACCGAGTGCTTGCGTCATCGCGCCGATAGGCCCGTTGGGTCCCATAGTGAGCAGTAGATAAAATCCGAGCACAGTGGGCGGCAGGACCAAGGGCAATGCGACGATCGCAGCAATAGCGCCTTTAAACCATACGCGCGTTTGCGCAAGCCACCAGGCGATAGGCGTACCGAAAAGCAGAAGAAGCAGCGTGACTGTCGCAGCGAGCCTGAGGGTTAGCCAAATCGCCGCTAGGTTTTCATCCATCCTTTTTCTCTCCAGACCGAGCAGCAGCGACTGCGTCGCTCTCCAGCGAGTAGCCATAGTTGGCCAGAATACCGATTGCCTCCGCGCTCATCAAAAACTGCATAAACTCCTGCGCAGCGGTGTTGTTAAGCCCTCGATTGAGAAGCACCGCGTCTTGCGCGATGGGATCATACAAGTGCTGCGGCACCCGCCAAAGAGAGCCTCGAATGCGTCCATCATCATTCATCACCTGAGATAAAGCCACGAAACCCAATTCGGCATTGCCCGTTGTCACGAACTGATAAGCCTGAGAGATGTTCTCACCCGTCACCTGTTTTGGTGCTAGCGCTTCGGTAAGTGTAAGCCTGTCGATGACCTGCTGCGCCGCCAATCCGTAGGGTGCAAGCCGCGGATTCGCCTGCGCGAGGCGAGAGAAATTTCCTGCTCGGAGCGTTTGCGCATCGATGAGCACTCCTTCTTTCGACGCCCATAGGGCTAACGCACCGTAGGCATAAGTTCGCTTCGAATCTTCATCGGCGAGCCCCGCTTCGATTAGTAACGCGGGTTTTTCGGTATCCGCCGAGAGAAATAAATCGAACGGCGCGCCGTTGATAATCTGTGCATATAGTTTGCCCGATGAGCCTTGAGACAACCGCACGGAGTGGCCAGTTTCTAGCTCAAAGGCGTTCACGATTGCGCGTGCGGGCGCAGAGAAATTCGAAGCAACGGCGATGAGCGCCTGCTCGGCGAGACAGCTCACGGGCGCAAGAACCAAAAGCAACACTGCTTGCATGAACTGTAACGAAAAACGCCTCATATTCATTGCTCGAAAATAGGAGGCGTCAGTTTAGAGTGATTAGATCCGGTGGGCAATTACTAGCCCGAAGGCTTTCGGACGAGTAATTGCTCACCGGGATCGGTGTGGCGCCTTAGTCTGGCGCGTTAGCGAGGTCTTCGCGCAGCGTGCGGGTTGCGAGCATGAAGTGGCAAGACGACCAGAACAGCGCAGCAGGAATTAAAAATACCATCGCATAGCGCAGGGACTCGACGCCATAGGTCGGCTCGAGATAATCGCTCAAGAATCCAACTGCGCTTGGTCCCATGCCCAATCCAATCAGGTTAAGAATGAAGAACAAAATAGCCGACGCCATCGCTCTCATTCGAGCACCGACCAGCGCATGCGCTGTGGCGATTGAATTACCGAGATACACGTTAATCAGAAGTCCCGGAATACAAGAGAGAATCAGAGCCGTGTACTTTGCTTCAGTGAGAAACACGGTAATGAAAAAAGGCACACCGATGAAGCCAACGATTGCCGGGACCCACATGTACCAGCGCTTATCACGGGGCGCGAGTTTGTCGGCGATGATGCCACCGCCAAGAATACCGATTGCTCCTAAAAGCCCCGAGGAAAGCGCGAGCCATGTTCCTAATTCACCGGTGCTCATCTCGTGGCTGCGGATAAAGAACGAGGCCTGCCAGTTAACCGTTCCATAGGCAGCAAATGCGTTCAGACCTGCCGCGATGGCCATGTGCCGGAACGATCGGCGACTCCAAAGCAGGCCCAACACGTCACCGAGAGGCGCCACGGCGGTATTAACTACTCGACCTTCCGATAGGCCGCGGATAGGCTCTTTGAGGGTGTATCGAATGATGATCGCGATGAGAATTCCGGGCGCACCAACGACCGCGAATGCGACTCGCCAACCGAAGAATTCATTTAGCCATCCACCAAAAAGGAAACCGAAGAGAATGCCAACGTTCACACCGGTCGAGTATATGGAGATAGCAGTTGCGCGCTTCTCTGGTGGGAATATGTCCGAAATAATCGAGTGTGACGGTGGACTGCCCCCTGCCTCACCAATACCGACGCCAATTCTAGCGAGGAACAATTGCAGATAGTTTTGTGCCAGACCGCTGATCGCAGTCATGAAGCTCCAAATACCGATGGCATAGGCAACGATGTTGCGCCGGTTACCTTTATCGGCCCAGCGCGCTATCGGAATGCCCGCAGACACATAGAACATTGCAAAGGCAAAGCCGGTGAGCAACCCGAGTTGACCATCCGAAAGGCCAAGATCGAGTTTAATCGCCTCTTGCAAAATCGAGAGCAGCTGCCGATCAATGAAATTGAAACAATAGCCTACGGTCAGTATCCCAAGGGCATAGTTTCGGGTTTTGTTACTCAAATAGGGATTGTCGACTTGAGGTGCAGATTCTGTTGAATCGAGAGGGGTCGAAGGATCGGCCATAGTGAATTCTCTTCTATCTTATTGTTGTTATACCGCTTACGCCGGCGCTATTCAGGTAGTATTTATCAGCGCTCATCCTAACTTGATCGCTTCCAAGTTAAAGGCATGATTAAGTGCGCAGTCTATCCCGACCACTGCTACGTTGTCCTTTATATAGCAGATCGAAGCCTAGAAGTGTACTCAGGGAGTGATGCGAGATGGATATCACAGGCGAAACTGCGTCATCGAAATTAGGTGTGAGATTCGGAATGAATTTAGGATCAACAAGAACAAACAAGAGAGTTGGCGCGCCCAGAGCGCGTCAAACTACTTATAAAGCTACTATGGCAACTAAATCTTCCAATTAGATAATCACTAAGATCACATTTTTAATTATAAAAATCAATGCTTTGATTGACTATAGCACTTCGCACTGCAAGTCCTTACTTCGCTACCTCGTGAACACATCTAGAGATTATGTATACGGTCATGTATACGGTTTAACCAAGGGCGGCTACCCCAAAGTCAAAAGCAAGCTCGCCGAATCGGATGGAAAATACACAAACGCCAAATTTATGGCTGTTTGCTCACCTCGTATTAAGAGCCAAAGCGATAACGCAGACGCAATGCGAAGGTATCGACAACTCGGTCTTCAAACGCTTGTTGAAGTAAATTGGGAAACGAATCGAACTCATCCGAGGGGAGATTGCTGCCACGGGTGTAAACAAGGAACAAGTCGGATAGCGGCGCAATTTCCCAGCGATAACGGGCTTGGAAAGTGAGTCTGCTAACCACAAAGTCGTCAGGCGTAGTATTGGGCTTAGCCACAGGCTGCAGAAAATCCACTTTATTAGGGCTCACTTGCCAAAACCGATCCTCAAACGCTTTTAGCGAGTTCCACTGAATGGTCATCCGCAATTGCTGCCACGCTGAGATAAAATAGTTTAACTCGAAGTTAGGCGACCATTGGTGGCCCTCATAAGACGTATAAGCACCACGGCCTCGATGAACGAGTATTGCTTCGCTGTCGGTATAATTGAGCCCCAGATTAGCTGAAAATACATCGGTAGGGCGCCAGCTTAAACCCGCATTCGATATCACTCGCGCTGGACCTAAGTCCTCTCTACCAAATTCAATTCCGGCATTGAGTGAAAGCGGTTTTGATGTGTCTGTTTCATAACTAAAGTTAATAGCTGGTCGACCTGGAACCCTAAAGTCACCAGTGCCTCTGCCTAATCGGTCATCAATCCGTCTTGGTGAATAGATTAGACTATACCCAAAGGTATCGTTGTTTAGAAAATTGTATTCACGGTTGAAGAAGAGCCTCGTCCTCACTGGTCGACCCTCCAAGTTCCATTGGTTGGTGAATATGTAAGTAGTCCTTTTATTCCTGAGCTCGGGGATATTCGACTCAACCAAGTTGTAGGTATAGTCCAAATTCATTTGATCGTTTCGGGTTAAAAATCCCAGTTCATTAATATCTAAGGTTTCATCAAAATAGGTGGCTCGTACCGTGTGCTGCTTACCCCGTTCGGGGCGAAACTGAAAATCGGCCATGCCTCCAGCGCCAGTTACACCACTGACATCGCTATGGAAGAGCTGTGCATCTACTACCAATTTATTGTCTGCCGAAAAGTAATGCGCATCGATGCCATTCACTGTGGCGTCTACAGTGGGATGGTCGATTGTTGTACCCATCCACCCTATGCTCCGCCGACCACCGGAACTGGTATCCTCGTATAGCATGCGAGCGATAAGAAAATCGCGTCCGTCAGCTTGGGCTATCACCGGAGTCCCATCGGCCAATTTGCCTTGAATTTGCGTGTCGTCTTCTGAGGCGATCAACGCGCCATAGCGCAGATTGCCGCTTTGGCCCGTAAACTTCGCTGCGCCTAAAAGTTCAGTCTGTTGACTAATATCCGTAGGGACGAAACTGCCTCCCTCTGGAAAATCATAGACTGCGGCGCCCCCTATGCGGCGCGTATTTAACATAGAGATGGGCCCGCCCGGGCCACCCGGATTTGTGTTCCTTGGATGGGTTAGAAAGATATCCTGTCCTTCAAGGAAAAATTGGCGCTGCTCCGGAAAAAAAGCCTCAAATGCGGTTAGGTTAACCACAACGTCATCGGCTGCCACATTGCCAAAGTCAGGGTTTAACGTCGCTGTGAGTTGTGTGTTGGTACTAGGTCGCCAAAAAATATCGGCACCAATCTTTACTTTGTTTTCGTTCTTAATACCGTCAAATACCGAACCGATAAAGGGGAAATACGTGAGCTGACGCCTTGGCTCAATATCTGAATACTCGTATTTCTCGAATGCTGAAATATATTCATTTACAGTTTGAGGAAGTGGAGGATTAGACCAAGCGTTACCGCTCATGTGGCCGACTTGTCTTTCGAAATACATACCCATAGTTCTGTTTTCGGTCGCCTGTGGCAGCACCATCATAGCCCAAGGTACAAAATATTCTATACTCCAGCCGTCTTCTAGTTCTTGCGTTCTTGCATCCCAAGAGCCATTCCACTGCAAATTTAACTGTCGCTCAGGCAGAATGGTGCCATCGGTCATGGAGTTACCTAAATTCATTCGCAAGAAATACCCATACAAACCCTGCCCCGAGGGATCGAGGCCGACAACGAAGCCATCTCGTGCCAAACGCACATCCCGCGATGTCATTCTTGCGATAAGCGTGTCTGCCGGTTGGAAATTCTTTGCCCCAATGTACAAACCGCGCTCTGTATAAAAAAACCGGATATGGGTTTCATAGGGCGCATCTTCTAGTGTATCGGGATCGATGACCTTCATACCGTCGATAACTGGCAAATCCTGCCAAACCGCTTCGTCCAAAAAACCATCAAGCGTAATATCCGCTTGTGATTCATCTATGCGAGTAATTTTAGGTAGACTATTTTGAGCAACACTGCCGTGAGTAAAAAAAGTGCAGAGGGCGAGTACAAGACACACTCTAATGGGGCTATCCATAAAATCCCTTTATAATTATTGTCGATGTGCGGCTGAGTTAACGCGTGTTCACGCAAGGTTTAGCACCATCAGTTTCGGCTTCTACTGCTGCGGCCCAGGAATAGTCGTCCTTTCTTTTTAATGCCAAGTAATGGACGACTCTAGTGAACAACTTGAGAGCAACTTGTGGACATTGCTGCTTCAAATCATGGATGCCGGAAAATAGGATTGCTCACCGACATCGATTCAGATTAGAGTAGAGCGAGTGACTTGTAAACCACAAGTGACAATCTGTTGCAATAAACATGCAATAAGGATGAGGGTAGAATTACTTTGTTTGGTGGCGGCCGCGGACTCCCTCAACATGATCGGAACTCCATTGTGACATGGCGTAAAGTATTGGCATCAAAGCTTCACCTGATTCGGTGAGATGATATTCATACCGCCTTGGATTGTCTTGATAGGGGATTTTTCGAACTAGGTTCGTCTCGCAAAGTGATTTTAGTCGATTCGCAAGAATGCTGCTGGTAATCCCTTCATTGGCTTCCTGGAAATGTTTGTTGCGATGCCGCCCCAACAAACCAATGTCGCGAACTATCAATAAGGTCCACTTATCACCAACGACGTCCAGCGCAGTAGCGATTGAACATTTACTTCGTTTGGATGTTGATTGAGGAAGTTTATTCATCGGACAAGGATAACCACAAGGTTTGGATGGATCAAGTCGCAGCACACTGACTTCGGTTTCTCGCCTAGATCTTGACATCAGTAGATTAAGAGAACTTTGGTCCAATCATTCAATTACAAAGGAAGCGCGACTCGGACATGTGGGTCTAGCCTATCCTTAACTTGGTTTATCAAGTGGCTCTGCAAAGCGTCGTTAGTATTAGCGTTTTCATTGAAAAAGAGCGGAACTCTCTACTATCTTTAACTTTTTGAGTCGAAAATTATGGACGCCAGAACCCTGCACCTCCTAACCGCCCCTCCCTTCGCGCTGCTTATCTCTCTCGCGACACCCAACAGCGTGGCTTTCTTCATCCAATCGATCGTAAGCATGACCGAGGTCTGGATTATTGGCAGCCTTGGCACCGCATCGCTTGCCGCGATTGCACTCGCCTTCCCACTGTTAATGCTCATGCAAACCCTGCCGGGTGGCGCTCTTGGCGGTTCGGTTGCGTCGTCCATCGCGCGCGCCCTTGGCGCTGGCAATCATGAGCGGGCTGAACGGCTGATTTGGCATGCCCTTGCGATCGCGGCAATTGGCGCAGCTCTCATCCTTTTACTCTTTACTTTTTTGGGTGAAGGCTTATTCCGCTTCCTTGGCGGTTCGGACACAGTGCTCGAGCAGGCCACAAGCTATGGATGGATCCTTTGCTCCGGCGGCTTGTTTTTATGGTTAATCGGCGTGCTCACTGCGGTGTTCCGCGGCATGGGCGATATGCGATTCCCTGCACTGATGATGGTAACTAATGCTGTTGTTCAGATTCCCGTGTCTATCTGTCTTGTCGTTGGCGCCTTTGGCCTACCCCAACTTGGCGTCTCAGGCGCAGCGGTGTCTGCTGTTTTAGTGAGCGCGCTAATTAGTTTCATTATGCTTTTACGCCTGGGCTTCGGCAACACACTCATCAAACTTCGACTGCATCCACATCTCTTCTCATCCGACCTCTTTGCAGACATCATGCGTGTCGCAGCGCCCGCCTCTCTCTCACCACTGCTCACGGTGTCGACTATTATCAGCCTCACGGCAATAGTCGGCGGCTTCGGCGAGAGCGCGCTTGCAGGATATGGTATTGGCTCACGTATCGAATTTTTGATGATTCCACTTATCTTTGGGCTCGGTGCAGCGATGACGTCATTGGTAGGCATGAGCATTGGCGCTGGCGATCAGGCGCGTGCAGAACGCATAGGATGGATCGGGAGTTTCTCGGCAGCTGCGCTAGCAGGATCGGTAGGACTCATTCTCGCTGTAACGGGCAACCTGTGGATTCCAGTCTTTACGCAAGATCCCGCAATACATGCCGCTGCGCTGAGCTACATACGTATAGTCGGCCCGTGTTTCATCTTTATGGGTCTGGGCTTCTCACTCTATTTTGCTTCACAGGGAGCGGGGGCAATGCTTTGGCCTGTCGCGGCGACTATCACACGAATATTCGTCGCTGTCGGGGGAGCATTGCTGTTTACGCGCACTTTTGACTTTGGATTAGACGGTGTCTATTTTGCTGCGGCTCTCGCGATGGCTTTTTATGGGATCGTGATAGCCACTTCGCTGAAACTCGGCGCTTGGAGGAAATAGCGGGCTTTCTTATTTACTCAGCGCGCGCTGGGATAATTAAAAGCGCATTGAAAAAAGCTATTCTTGTGCGGTCTAACGTTGCAAGGGTCGTTGCTTGACATACTCTTCAACCCATTCCTTCGTTAATTGGGCAGAGCCTACAACAATAGCTTATGCGTGAGATATGGTGCCCCGGAGAGGCAACAACCTAACGCAAACACTGGCCTGCAGGGCTCATAAACAGGCGCTTCCAAGATCAATTCGTTATCTTTTCCGTAACTTTTTCCGTAACCATTGCTAAGCAGGCTATCAGAATTCGCTAAACAAGCAAGGGGGCATCATAACAAGGGCGGGGGGCTTTGGATGGCTGTAAAGATTGTTACCGTACCTGCGAAGACATTTAATAGGCTGATTTCGTTGCTCTAGACAGAGTCCCCTAAAACAATATGCTAGCTAACGCCGATTATAGTCATAAAACTTATAAGCAAAATCGCAATAGGAGCGAAATATCTCATAGTAATTTGCCAAATACGGTATCGCATGCCGGCCCCAAGGCCTAGCTCGTCAACTGTAGACGAAGTCGACATCACCCATCCGGTAAAGATAGTGATAAAAAAAGCACTTACGAGTATTAGGTTATTGACGACAAAATAGTCAACAATTCTAAATATGGTCGCCCCTTCAAATACTGGTATAGAACTTAACGGAGTAAAATCAGACCAAATATTATTTGAAAAAACGGATCCAAGACCGATTACCCAAATTGCTCCCCCCGCAATCAGAGCCATTTTTTTGCGCGACGCACCTTCTCTCTCAATGAGGCGAGAAACTACTGACTCAAGCATCGATATAGAAGTGCTTAGCGCCGCGAATAAAACAAGAAGCAAGAAAAGCGTACCGACAAAAATTCCACCAGGCATCTGACCAAATGCGACAGGAAGCGCCTCAAAAAGTAGACCCGGACCTGACGAAGGCTCTAAAGAATAAGCAAAAACAAGTGGGAATATCGCCATGCCCGCCAACATATCGACTGACACGTTCGCAGCTGCTATTGCTAAAGCAGCGCGAGGAATAGACGCGCTTTTATTAAGATAAGCCCCATAAGCAATTATCCCGCCGCCGCCTACACTCAAAGAAAAAAAAGCTTGCCCTAGCGCGAGCAAAACGACATCGTCATTCATCTTTTCGAAATCAGGAATAAACATAAAATTCAAAGCCGCTGAAAAATCTCCGACAATAACCGAATAGATTACGAGGGCGAACAAAATCATAAAAAGAGCAGGCATCATGATTTTAACTGCTATTTCTACCCCTCTTTGCACACCCCGACCTACAATAAATATTGTCAAACCCATAAATATCCCGTGCCAGAACACCATACCAAAAACATTGTCTTGAACGGTTTTAAATAATTGAACAGAGCCGTCTGAAGATATACCTACAAACTCGCCCATTAATGATTTAGGTATGTACGCTAATACCCATCCGGCCACTACGCTAAAAAAACTTAATGCTAAAAAGGCGATTAATATGGCAAGCCAACCTAGCGCTTTCCAATTTCGACTTTTACCTTCAGCAAGTGCAAGAGACTCAGTGCTTCCTGCAGGGCTTTTCCCACCCCTTCTCCCTATAACTATCATTGCCATTACACAGGGAATGCCGAAGCAAGCTATGAAGAACGCATAGAGTAATATAAAAGCCCCACCACCATTCTCACCGGCCATGAATGTAAAACGCCATACATTACCAAGCCCAACGGCGCTTCCCATCGCCGCTAAAACAAATCCCCACTTAGATGAAAATTTGATATCCTTCAAATTCATTTCCTTATTCAATTATTAACGACAGGGTGTAAATTAAATTTAAAATCCAAAAACCTTTTCTGCATTCTGATGTCGTATTGACTGACACTGATCCTTTGGCAAAATTTCGGTATTCCGCTTTGATGCTTCCGTATCAAAAACCTGGTGAGGCCAGTCAGTTCCGAACATGACTCTATCACTACCAACTATACTTATAAGGTATTGCAATGCGCGCGGATCATAGGTGATGCTGTCGTAATAAATATGACGCAAGTAATCTGTAGGTTTCTGTTTCATCTTGCGCCTAGAGGGTAATTCAACTTCATCGCCTTTTTCGAAACGTCCAACTAGGTAAGGCAAAGCTGCTCCTCCATGCGAGGCGATGAGCTTTAGATTTGGATAAGAATCAAAGAAACCATCGAAAATCATCCGAGTAATAGCTAGCGTTGTATCGAACATGAAACCAACAGACCAGCTTAGATCAAACTCTCCCATGTCCATAAAATCAGCACCAGGAGGGTCTGTTGGATGCAGGAGCACCGGCAAGCCTCTCTTATCAATTTCTTGCCAAATTGGTTTAAAAAAAGGATCGGTAAGACTTTTCCCTGCAATGTTCGCGAGCACCATGACACCGCTTGCTCCTAGATCACAAGTGCGCTTCAACTCCTCAACAGCCCTTTCCGGGTACTCCCACGGCAATGATGTATACCAACGGATTCGATCGGGATATATCGACTGCGCCTCTGCCATATTGTCATTCGACTCGCGTGCTGCAAGACAACTAATTTCTTCTGTCCCCCAATAAACGTTCGGACAGGTTAATGAAACTATTGAAATATCAATTCCTGTCGCGTTCATTTGCTTAATGCGCAGGTCGTAATCAAAATGACCAGGTTGAGGAAAAGCGACAGGTGTGTCGCCTCGAAATATTTCTTCATACCCATCAGGGCGTAATTTAAGTCCGTAAAGCCCGCCTTTAGTTCGCAAAATTTCTAACCATTTTAGGGTGTAAGCGTGAGTATGAACATCTATGATAGGCATGATCTTGTCTCTATAGTTGGGTAGGTATTGCTCATAGGAATAATTGGAAGGTTACAGTTATTATCATTATATTTTTATATTCAGTTAGCGACATTCTTCTTCATAACGACGGTTAAGCTCTGTTGCCAATTTAGCGGCTTCGACATCATCTCCTGTCTGCAGAGACTTGAGTATGTGCGGCTGAGCGTAATGAGTTTTTACACTGGAAGGAACGTGTCGGCGATAGTGCCAAGTACGACGGCCTTTTGGCTTAAATAGATATTTAACTTTCACGTTAAATGCACCTAGAGCAACGAGAACCATATCTTACCTCAATAACAAATATGTATACGCATATGTATACGGTAGAGGAAGATTTTCTGCTTAGGTAATTGATTTTATTGCATATTAAATCTAGATATGGCGCGCCCAGAGAGATTCGAACTCCCGACCAACTGGTTCGAAGCCAGTTACTCTATCCAGCTGAGCTATGGGCGCGTGATCCTAAGTATAGCCAAGATCTCTCCACCGGTCACCGTCCGTTTGCGCTATTTACTTCTGTGGGATTCAAGACGACAAACACCCTATCCATGATGCTTGCCTCTATGATTTACTCACACCCGAAGCCATTACAGAACCGGATCCAAGAATAATGCTAGAAACCTCGTCGCCGGATAACACCGCAAAACCTCACTTTAGCGCAGGCTATCGGCCTCACCTTCGACGAGCAATCGAAATTTTGGGCTGGATAGTCCTAATTTTATTAATTCTTACTGGTCTCTCCTCAGTTATTAGCCGTGCACTTTTTCTTAATTCCGCCATTGCGATGGCACCTGTAGACCCCCTTCTCGAATTTGGCCCATTCGATAGCCGCTATTACACAAACATAGCGGCGACACTGCTTCATCTTGTCCCGGGTCTTCTCATATTTATTCTAGGGCCGATTCAATTCATACCGAGTCTGCGCAAGCGCAATCTCAAATGGCATCGTATCAGCGGACGGATCTATGTGATCTCTGGATTTATGGGCGCTGTCAGTGGATTCATTATCGGGACTTTAAACCCCTTCATGGGATTCACAGGACAGGGCTTCAACGAAGCAATGGCGACCGCATTTCTCTCCGCTTATGTTTTCTTTTGCTTGATAATGGCGATCTATCACATTCGAAACAGACGCATAGGGCCGCATAGGGAGTGGATGATCAGAGGTTTTGCCTTGATGACAGCTATCGCAACGGAAAGGCTGATGTTAACCGGGTTTCGAGCGGCGCTCGATGTCGATATAGGCATCCTCTTCGGTACCACGTTCTGGATGGCCGCAATTCTCAATCTTGCCATAGCAGAGAGCTGGATAACGCTAACCCGAACGCCCGGCAATGGGGCTACTCATTGGAAAGACCTAGACCGGCAAGCGAAGGCCGCATAGGAAATAATAATGGAACAACTCTCGTCTGTAGAAACGATCGCGACAGTAATCCAGCTCGCTGTAGCTCCTGTCTTTTTACTCGCAGGTATCGCTGGGCTTCTCAACGTACTGTCTATTCGTCTTGGGCGCGTTGTCGATCGAGTCCGGGTGGTTGAAACGCGACTGTTCAAAGAGACGCACGACGAACATCGCGCCATGCTGCAGTCTGAAACGAATTCTCTGTGGAATCGCATTCGCTTGGTGGACTGGTCGATTCGTACGTTTGTTGCGGGTGCATTGATTGTCTGCCTCGTGATAGTCGCGCTGTTTCTGAGCGAGCTCTCACATTTCAATCTCTCCGCGGCCATCGCTTTTCTATTCGTCTGCGCGATGGTGCTGGTGATCGTGGGATTATTGCTATTCTTATTCGAGGTGAGCGTCTCGACCAGCAGCATCCGCGAAGGGATCGACTCCATGATAAAAGAGGAACTCGATCTTAAGATGGAATCGGTCGATGAGTGATCTAGGCAGCGCGAGCAGCGGCAGTCGCCGCGGCTTTGGCGGTAACACTTGCGTCGAGTCCGCGGAGTGTCTTGCTCAGAAAATAGAATAAGCCCACCACGATCACGAGTAGCACACAGGCGCCAAGAATAGAATTAGCCGCGCCAACACGATCCGCTGCCAGCGCCATAGGAAATACCCCAATAGGGGTGAGTGCATACGACAGCATCATAAAACTACTCATTCGACCGCGGACGTTGTCGTCGACGAGAAGTTGGATGGCTGCATTGTTAACAGTCTGACTCGCACTCATGCACATATTAGCCAATAACAATGGCAACAAAGCAATATAGAAGTTGCTGGTCACGACGAAGATTGCGAGAAATACGCCAAACGCTACCGTGCTCCAGAGCATCAATTTTACCCGCCGCGGCGAGTCGCCTCGTTTGATAATCCAGACCGAGCCGAGAAGACCACCAACTCCCCCCACCGCCATCAGCGTACCCATTCCACTCTCACCGACGCCCCAAGCCTGCTCGGCGAGCATCACGAGAATGCTTTGAAATGGCATAGCAAGAAACATGGGGACTAATCCGAACAGCAGGCAGAGTAGGACGGGACGGTTCGTTCGAATATAGCTAAAGCCCTGTTTGATGTCGTCGAACAAGCCTTTCTTGACATCGCTCTTACTGCCCGAGCGACTTCGCCCGACGCCAAACATGCAAAGCACTGCCGAGGAATAAAGCACGATTGAGAGCATGTAGGCGCCCTTATAATCGAACTGCGCGACGATGACGCCCATGAGTGCCGGCCCAAACACCCGGCTCAGATTCATCACACCGCCGGCATAGGCCATCGCGCTCTGAAGCTTATCGGGTCCAACGACTGTTGCAGTTATTGCCATGCGGGCGGGCATGATGAACGGAAACGCGCAGCCAGCGACAAATGCGGTACACAGCAAATGCCAGAATTCCAAGTAGCCAGTCAGCATCAGCGTGAGAATGAAGATTTCGTTACTCACAATAAGCGACTGGCCCACTAAAACTAGCTGCCGGCGCTCTACACGATCGGTTATCGCACCGCCGACTATCGAGGCAAAAACCATAGGGATCGCCACGACGAGATTGATATAGGCAAGCGAAGTTGCCGACCCAGTAAGATCCCAAGCAAGCAATGTCCGGGTTAGCATCTGCCCGTTCATTGCGAGAAAAAAGGTCGCATTACCGAGGAAAAGCCAGCGGAACTGCGCGATGGAGAAAACGGCAAACGGGCTTTTGCTTGATTCAGCGTCCGCAGGTGCCGAGCGTGGCTCTGCGTGTTCTTGTTGGCTGTCAGTCGGGGTATTAATTGATGTCACTCCTTCGTGAGCGCGAAGTATAACCACCCGTTGGATTATTACTAGGTTAGCGGGCGATCTGTCGCCAATTGTCGTGATTCCCCGTCACTATTCGTACCAATTAGGGGCTTGCGTGTGAAAATCAGATTGCTTATTCTCAGTGGGTTAAAGCTGCCCTCAAAAGAGCCTCCATTGCCTTGCACGAATTACTGCGCACCGATCATTTGGTCGCTCAGGGGCTGTTCAAGAGCTATTCAAGGACTGTTCAAGGGTTGTTCAGAAAGTCGCTCAAGGGAAAGGCGTTAAAGCATAGCTCGCACATACAAGCACACGCAGCTAATTCAGAACACATTCAGAATACTTAAAAAGACCAAAATTAAGAGATGGGAGAGTCAGAAATGATGACCAGTAAGAGGTTGATTACTTCATTCATGGTAAGCGCAGGTCTACTAGTCGGCAGTGCTGGCGCAACAGCACAGTCAGGAACCGACATCTACGCAGGAGACTGGCCAGATTATCATGGTAATAAAGAGTCTCAGCGCTACTCTCCCCTAGATCAAATAAACGCCGATAACGTAGGCTCACTAGAGATCGCTTGGCGCTTCTCTACCGCAAATTACGGGCCGACTCCCGAATCAAACAGCACCTCGACCCCGCTAGAAATAGATGGCGTGCTCTATGCTACCGTCGGTGCGACGCGAAACGTTGTCGCACTCGATGCAACCACTGGCCAAGTACTTTGGCTCTGGCGCCCGCAAGAAGGAGCACGGTTTGATAAAGCGCCACGCAAAGGCTCGGGCCGAGGACTGTCGTATTATCGCAACGGCGACGAGCGTCGAATCATCGTAGTAACGCCTGGTTTCTTCCTAGTCTCGCTCGATGCGGAAACTGGCATCCCTGACCCCTCCTTCGGCGACAACGGCCGAGTCGACATGTTCGAAGGTCTCCGCCTTGCCGAAAATCGGGACGATATCGATATAGGCTCATCGATGCCCCCGCTGGTGATGAACGATGTTGTCGTTGTCGGGCCAGCTCACCGCGTCAGCATGCGTCCACCTTCAAAGGAAAACGTAAAGGGTGATGTCCGAGGCTATTCTGCGAAAACAGGCGAGCATCTCTGGACCTTCCGCACCATTCCACAGCGCGGCGATGTCGGCTACGAAACCTGGATGAACGACGGCGCCGAAATTAGCGGCAACGCCGGCGTTTGGGCGCCGCTGTCGGGCGACGCCGAACTGGGCCTAGTCTATCTTCCGGTCGAATCCGCCACGGGTGACCGCTACGGCGCCGATCGTCCGGGCAACAACCTTTTTGCGAATAGCCTCGTAGCGCTCGATATCGCCACCGGTGAACGCAAATGGCATTACCAGATCATCCATCACGACATTTGGGACTGGGATAACCCCTCGGCGCCAATTCTTGCTGATTTACCCAACGGCAAGAAAGTCATCATGCAGGTAACCAAACAGTCTTACGTTTACACCTTCGACCGCGAAAATGGCGAGCCCATCTGGCCTATCGAAGAGCTTCCCGTGCCGGCGGGCGACGTCCCTGGGGAGTGGTATTCGCCCACTCAGCCTTTCCCAACTAAACCAGCAGGCTTTGACCGACAGGGCTTAACCGAAGATGACCTGATCGACTTCACACCTGAGCTTCGCGAGAAGGCACTGCTAGCTGTAGCTGATTTCCGCCTTAGCCCGAGCCTCTACTCGCCGCCCTCACTCAAAGATGCCCCCGATGGCACTAACGGTACACTGAGCCTTCCTTCGGCAACCGGTGGTGCCAACTGGGAGGGCAGCGCGATTGACCCAGAAACTGGCATGCTCTACATCCCTTCTCGCACCACTGTCTCCGTTCTCTCTGTAGAGAAGGACGAGGATTCCGACGTGGCATTTAGCCAGTCCTACGGTGTGCGCGTCCCGCGCGTAAATGGCTTGCCCATTGTGAAGCCGCCGTATGGCCGAATCACCGCGATCGATATGAACTCGGGGGACCACGCTTGGATGATTGCCAATGCCGACACTCCGGAGCGCATTGCCAACAATCCCGCGCTTGCAGGCGTTGATCTTCCGCGCACAGGCATAGAAACCAAGTCCGGCATCCTCCTGACGAAGACACTGCTGTTCGCAGGCGAGGGCGTTGGCGGAGGGCCTATGCTGCGCGCCCACGACAAGATGACCGGTGAGATAATCGCTGAAATCGAATTGCCCAACGCGCAAACAGGCGTGCCAATGACCTACGAGCACAATGGCAAGCAGTATCTGGTCATGGTCGTAAGCGGCGGCGGCACAGCAGCGGAAATCGTTGCCTACGCATTGCCTTAACGGCTGTCCTCACCGACGACCACAAAAGATTTACCGACTTAAGATTTAACTAGGAGTACACAGGATAATGAAAAGCTTTTTAACCCGCGCCGTACTAGCACCCGCCATCCTACTCACCGGAATGAGCGTGCAAGCTGCCGACTGGGTCATCGACAAAGCCGATTCGAAGGTGGTATTCAAATGGACCTATTCTGGGACGCCGTATCAAGGCGAGTTCAGAAATATCTCCGCGACTTTCGACATCGACCCACTCAATCCCACCGAGTGCAAATTTGACGTCACCATTCCAATCATCGACATGGTGATCGACGATGCAGAAACTATGGATTATCTCCTCGACTTAGAATTGTTCGACGTCGACCAGTTTCCGGAGGCAACGTTTAAAGCAGAGAAATGCAGCATAGAAGGCATAGACGCTTTCACATCGGAAGGTACGCTCACCATTCGCGACCAGACGAACCCCATTGCATTCCCCTTTAATCTAAGCGTGGGCATGGAAGACGGCGGTGTGCGTTTTCATTTGACGAGCGAAGTTACGATCAACCGCCTAGAATACGGCGTTGGCCAGGGCTACTGGGCAAGCACAGCCGCAATCCCTAATGAAGTTGTCGTCGAAGTCGACGTGTATGCGGTCAGACAGTAATTAACAGCCGCTCTTTTACATTCTTTACACTCCGTCCTTCTAGTCTAGATCTAGGTCTAAACTAGACGGAACGAGTTATCAGACAAAGGCATCTAATACCGTGAACAAATTATTCAGCTCGACCGCTCAACGCTTCGTAATCCTGCTTGCCTTCACCGGCCTGCTATCGGCATGTGATCGTATTCTCACGCCCGATTTCGAGACAGATATCCAGGAACTAGGGTCAGGTAACTACACGCTCGACCCAGACCATGCGACGCTCCTTTTCAAAATCAATCACCTCGGGTTCTCGAGCTTTATCGGACGCTTCAATGACTTCGATGCCGCCTTAGATTTTGACCCCGAAAACATCGGTAATTCGTCGTTAGAAGTTATCGTCGATACTGCGTCAATTGACATTAACAACCCTGAGTTTGCCGAAGAGCTCCGCGGAGCCAGCTGGTTCAATACCGAAGCATTCCCTCAGGCTGTGTTCCGAACCACGTCTCTTATTGCGCAAAACGACAACAACTTCACCTTCGAAGGCGACCTCACTCTGCTGGGTACAACTGCACCCATTCAGATCGAAGTCGACTTCCACGGTGGCGGCAGAAATTTCCTCACGCGCAAAAACACGCTAGGATTTTCAGCTAAAGTTGAGTTCCAGCGATCTGTCTTTGGCCTCGATAACCTAGTCCCCTTCGGCGTCGGAGACGACATTGAGCTAGAGATCCACGTCGAATTCCAAGAAGCCTCTTAACTCCGTAAGCCCCCGGCCAATCGGGGGCTTTACCGGCCCTCTCGAAGCGTTACTGCCACCCGGCTCTCTTTCTCTCCTTCTCTCCTCCCTGAATTCATTCGACTATTTGTATGTCAATAAGCCTATATCGTGGTCGATTGAATGCCCGCATGGGAGTTCGCATGGGAGTTCGTATGAGAGCACGAAAAAGTTCAACGGTTTGTTACGGTGCGTTGCTAAAAATAGGCCAGTTGGGCACACTGGCGCCCGCCGCAAATCGCCAGCACCGGCGCATCAGGTTTTCCTCTCAATACTGAGGTAAGACGACTCGCGAGGTTGATTGGCATCGAAATCACGCTCGGCATCGTATTATTCCGAAAGCGTCAGACCAATCCACTGGTTTTATGTCGCATATATGTCCATCTGATGGTTAGCAACCGCATTATGAAAATCACTCCACGCCAGATTCTTGCCACCACCCTCATCTCACTTTCGCTCGCCAGCGGATTTGCGGCAGAAGCCTCTGCGCAGACCGCAAGCGTGGCGCGCGGCAGCGACCTATTCTCCGCAGAGTGTTCTCGGTGCCACGTGCCTTCGCAGTGGGTTGGCGTGCTCAACAACAGCTGGGTGAACAAAAGCGGCGAGGAATTATTCACACAGATTCGCGCAACTATGCCCGCCGAGACACCAGGATCACTCAGCGACGATGAATACTATGATGTCACTGCGTTTATCCTTGCCTCTGCGAATATAACGATCGAGGGCGGCATGATTAGCCATGCGGCGATCAATGCGCTTGCTATTCAGCCTGGCGAAGCAGCACCCGCCGCCAGCGCCGCCGACAGCACCTCGTGGACTCACTTTAATGGGGACGAACGTGCCAACCGCTATGCGCCCCTCGACCAGATCGATGCGAGTAATGCAGCCGATCTCGAGATCGCATGGAGCGTTGACACCGGTATTTTTGGGCCACGGCCCGAAACCTACAGTGTGACAACGCCGCTGATGGTTGATGGCAAGCTGTTCGCAACCGCTGGCGCCACGCGCAATGTGATTGCCTTGGACGCAGCGACGGGCCAGCTCCTATGGATGTGGCGCCCGGATGAAGGCAAACGCTTCGATGATGCCCCGCGAAAAGGTTCAGGAAAAGGCTTAAGCTACTTTGATAATGCCGGCGAAGGCGTCATCTTTACCATGACCCCTGGCTACACACTCGTCGCGCTTCACGCTGCAACGGGTAAACCCGTCGAGTCCTTCGGTAAGAATGGGGTTGTCGATCTGCAAGAAGGCTTAAGATTGGGCCCGGGGCGCGACGATCTCGATATAGGCATCTCGTTCCCTCCTCTAGTCGTCGATGATGTTGTAATCGCTGGTGCGGCGCATCTGGTCGGCATGCGACCCGTTGCGGCGAGCAATGTGAAGGGCGATATTCGCGGCTTCGACGCGCGCACAGGCGAATTGCTCTGGACTTTCAAGAGCATTCCCGAAAAAGGCGAGCCTGGCTATGAAACCTGGCTCAACGGCTCCGCTGAATACACTGGTAACGCCGGTGTGTGGACGTCGATGTCGGCTGATAAAACGCGCGGGGTTGTTTATCTGCCCGTCGAGTCTGCAACGGGCGACCGCTATGGTGCGGACCGCCTCGGCTCAAACCTCTACGCGAGCTCGACGGTTGCCGTGGACTACCGAACCGGCGAGAAGAAATGGCACTTCCAGAGCACGCATCACGATATTTGGGATTGGGATACACCTGCCGCGCCGCTCGTAGTCGACCTGCCTAATGGCAAGGAAGCGGTTGTACAGACTCTCAAGCAGTCACATCTCTTCATGTTCGACCCCGACACTGGGCAACCGATTTTTGCTGTCGAGGAGCGCCCCGTTCCCGCGTCAGACACGCCTGATGAAGTCGCGTTCCCCACTCAGCCATTCCCTGTGCTGCCCGCGCCTTACGATCGTCAGGGCTTTCAGGAAAATGATCTGAACGACATGACGCCTGCAATACTCGCAAAGGCAAAAGAGATTGCATCGAAATACCGCTTCAGCGAACTCTATACGCCGCCGTCGCTTTATCAGCACCCCGCTGATGGCACCCTTGGAACACTGCATCTGCCGTCGTCAACCGGCGGATCGAACTGGGAAGGCGCCGCCTATGACCCAGAGACGGGGCTACTCTATGTGCCGTCACGAACGGCCACCAGCGTCCTGTCACTGGTCAACGAACCCGAAGCCTCGTCCATTAAGTACATTCAGGGCGGTGCGCGCACACCAACGATCGATGGACTGCCGATGGTGAAACCACCCTATGGGCGCATAACCGCCATCGACCTCGTGTCAGGTGAACATGTTTGGCAAAGAGTCAATGGCGACACGCCTGACGAGATAAAGAACCATCCCCTACTGAAGGGCGTCAATTTGCCTCCAACGGGCAAGCCCACGCGCTCAGGCATGGTATTAACTAAGTCACTGCTATTTTTTGGGGAAGGCCCAGGCGGCTCGCCCCTACTGCACGCCGTGGATAAAGCAACGGGGGCAACCGTTGCCGAAATCGAACTTCCGGCGAGCGTTACGGGTGTGCCGATTACTTACATGCACGAAGGGCGTCAATTTATCGTTATGGCGGTGAGTGACTTCCGAAACCCGGCCAAACTGGTGGCATTAGCGCTGCCTGAGTAAAGGTTCATTTTTAGAAAAATTCGGCAGCGCCGGCTCGCTGGTCTATCCTCTACACTAGAGAGGACGTCACGGAGAGCCCTATATGATTAACCGCTGCTTTTGGTGTAGCGAAGACGCCGAGTATATCGCCTACCACGACACCGAGTGGGGCATCCCTGTCAGGGACGATAGACACCTATTCGAACTACTCTGCCTCGAGGGCCAGCAAGCGGGGCTGAGTTGGCTCGTCGTGCTGCGCAAGCGAGCGCACTATCGCAAGGTGTTTAAAAATTTCGAGATTGCTCCAGTTTCGCGCATGAAAGACAAGACTCTCGAAGCCTTAGTGTCTGATGCCGGACTCATTCGAAACCGCCTAAAACTGTTTTCCATTCGTTCCAATGCGCTTGCCGCACTCGCACTGCAGAAAGAATTCGGCAGCCTCGAATCCTATTTTTGGCGATTTGTAGACAATCATCCTATAGATGGTGGTGGTCGTCATGCGAGCGCCATTCCCGCGCGCACTGCGTTGAGTGATGCGCTGTGTAAGGATTTAAAGAAACGAGGCTTTAAGTTTATCGGCAGCACAATTTGCTATGCCTTTCTGCAGGCCGGCGGGTTCGTCAATGATCATACGGGGGACTGCTTTCGCTACAGCGAGCAGCGTGAGGCTAACGGCACGCGCTTGGCTGCGCGCTCGAAGGCGTACTGAGTCGCTCTCGCTCGTCTTATTCAGAATGGATTATTCGTCGTCTTCGCGCTGCAGCTTTGCATAAGCAATCGAATTGAGTTCGTGCGCGCGCTCGCCAAAAACTATTTTGTGCAGGGTATCTTCGAGAACGTCTTGAAACGTGTCCTTATGCAAATACGCTGCGACATCACCATCCGTTGGATCCAGTGCAATCTGCCGCAGATCCCGCCTGTGATCCTCGGTGATAAGCAAGACGGGTGTTGGATAACGGAACGGACTGCGCCGCTCCTCGTTTCGCAGACTAAATAAAAACTGATCCCGTGGCTTTTTGTAACTATTCCAGCCGGTAATCACACAGGCGAGTTTGTTGGTTCCAAGTCCCCAGAACCGATTATATTGTCTAAGCGCCTCAGTCGCGTTGGCCTCGTTATAGGTATTTATCGAGGTATAAAGCCCTGTTCTGCCAATTAGCGCGGCGCATTCGTCGACAAGAGTGTTGTCGATATCGTAGAGCAGAATGACTGGTTTCAACTGAGTTATCGCCTTTGCTGCGAGTGAATCGTGTGAACAGTGTGCACCCTACGAGCGAAAGACTACGCTCGCAGAGATTGGCTCGCGTTCGGTCCGCGTTTTATTCGCAGCGACAGCCTTATCTTCGTAGCCAAAACTTAAGCCAAACAGGATTTTTGTGTCATCCTGAATATCGAAGGCCTCGCGCACCATGTCCGGGTAATTTCGCATGGTTCCCATCGGGCAACTATGCAAGCCAAACGCGACCATCGTGAGCATTAGACTCTGCGCGTACATTCCTACATCTAGGGCGACTGTCGTGCCGAATGCGGGATTCATCCCCAGGAACGCAATATACGGCGCGTCGAAGAACTCGAAATTACGGACGATCGCCCTCAGCCGACCTTCTTTATCGTCTCTCTCGATGCCCATATTGTTATAGAGTGCCACGGCGCAATCCACTTGGCGCTTGCGATACTCTCCCTCGAACGTGCCGCGATAGGGGTAGTCTGGATTGGGTTCGACGCGATTAAGGGTGTTTTCCACCATTTGTTTCTTTAACTTATCTTTGAGCGCGCCAGAGGCAACAAATACTTTCCAAGGCTGGACGTTGCAGTTAGACGGCGCCATTTGCGCCACCTCGAAAATCCGATTGAGCACGTCGGCCGGCACTTCTTTGTCGAGGTACCCGCGCACAGAACGGCGCGAATAAATTGCCTCGATGACACTCATGTCTGGGTCTATCTCACTATGACGCTGACTCGTTGGATCCGCATTCTCGAGCGCCTTCATGGCATCTATCGAGTCATCAGTCGCGCTCAATTTCTGGTTTTGGACAATGCTCATAGCACCACTCCTAACTTAATATTCTGCCACCGTCGACATCGACGGTCGTACCAGTGACGAAGCGGTTCTGCATAACGAAGAGTATACCGTCGGCGACCTCCTCCGACGTGCCTGCGCGCGGAATGAGATGACTGGCAGTCATGGCAGCTAGGTTTGCTTCCTTCGCATCACCCATCGCATCAAACATGGCCGTGTCTACGGTGCCGGGTGAGACTACGTTGACACGAATAGGCGCCATCTCGACCGCGAGGCAGCGCACCAGATTCTCAACTGACGCGCCTACACAGCTAAGCGGCGATTGTGCAGGTCGGATTTTGCGAGCGGGAGAACCGCTAACCAAGGTTACCGCGCCATCTGCTGCCAGATAGGGTGCACCGGTTCGAACAACCTTCGCATACCCCCAGAGCTTGTCGTAAGCGGCCTTGAATTGCTCCTCAGTTTGCTCCAAGAAAGGCTTGAGCGTCCGTTCACCGCCCACTGCCGCCGACACTAGATGATCAATAGTGCCGACCTCGTCGAAGAGCTTCGTGAGCGCGGCTGCATCGTGGGTATCTGCTTGCCGCACTTCGAAAGAACCCTGTGCAATCTGTTTGGCGTTTTCGATATGCTGCGCAGACCTGCCCGCAACCCAGACTCTTGCACCCGCAGCGGTCGCCGCCTTTGCCGCAGCGAGTCCAATACCAGCAGTTCCCCCTATGATGACGACATTCTTTCCCTCGATTGAACTACTTGGCATTCCGCTCTCCTTTCTTTTTAGTTGTCTTTACATAGTCTTTAGAGTGCCTGAATAGTACCATAGCGATCAGAGCAATCTAGGGGGATACCCCCCTCACACAACCCGCTAATTATTGTAAGGAAATCCTATGCAACAGCTCTCGAGTTCGATAATTCGCCTTGGCGCCGTCTGCCTTTTCTCTCTTTCGCTTGCAGCCTGCCAGAGCTGGGTCCAGCTAACCCCCGAAGGCTCGAATGTTAATCTCGTTGGTGATGCTTCTCGCGTTGCTAACTGCACGAGAGTGGGTCGCGCCAACGTACAAACACTGGGCAAAATTGTTGTGGTCGAGCGTGGTGGTCAGCGACTACAGGATGAGCTACTCACACTCGCGCGCAACGAAGCGGCCGATCTAGGCGGAGACACCGTCGTACCAGAGTCTCTCATCTCAAATGGCGAACAGGTTTTTGGAGTGTACCGGTGTGGAAGATAGCAAAATAATCGACCGCAAAAGACCCAATATTAGTTAATACTTTGTTTGCCGATCGAATATATCTCTCTCGAACTCACCTTCCCAGTTAGCTACAGCAGTTGCTACCGACAGGTCGCCGCAAATATTCACCACTGTACGGAGCATGTCGAGTGGTCGGTCGAATGGCAGAATAAAGCCGATAACGATCGCTATTTGCTCAGGCGTGATGCCGATCGCTCCCATTACCGCAGCCATCAGAAAGAGCGATGCGCCGGGCACAGCAGCCGTGCCAATTGATACGAGTGTCGTAGAGCCGGCAACGATCGCATAGTCCGTAAGTGAGAGATCAATGCCGAACGCCTGTGCAGCAAACACCGAGACTATGCCAACGTAGAGCGCCGTGCCATCCATATTGATCGTGGCGCCCAACGGCAAAACTGTCGATGCTACAACTGGCTTAATACCCAGATTATCCTCAGCGACCGACATCGACACTGGCAGCGTTGCGGAGCTTGACGAGGTGGAAAAGGCCACGAGCATTGCGTCCCGCGCGCCCTTGAAGAAAGTGACAGGAGACAAGCCCAGAGTGAGTTTAATGATGCCAATTCCGTGTACGACGATGACATGAATTAAGCAGGCGAGCACTACAGCAAGCGCGAGTGTTAATACGTCTAATAGCGCTGCGACCCCCTGAGTACCGGCTACTGCTGCGATAAGTGCGAACACTCCAAATGGCGCCACTTCCATCACCCAATGCGTAATCCGCAGCATCATTTCACTGCTCGATTCCATCAAATCCGCAACGGGCTTACCCTTTTCACCAATCATTAACACACTTACGCCTACCAGCAGGGCAAAGAAGATAATCGCGAGTATATTCCCCTCTGCTAAAGCGGCGATGGGATTAGACGGCACTATACTGAGCAGTCGCTCTGATAGAGGGATGGTCTCCTGCACAGCGGTAGGTGCCGCAGCTGACAGGTCTACGCCAACACCCGGCTGCAACGCCGCCGCCAAAACAAGACCAATGACAATAGCCGCAAGCGTAGTAAGCATATAGACCGCGAGAGTCTTAGCGCCGAGTGAGCCTAGCTTGGCAGGATCCCCCATCGCCACAACCCCAGACACCAAGGTTACGAAGACGAGCGGCACGACGACCATGCGTATGAGACGCACGAAAAGGTCTCCCAGCCAGCTTATAGTCGACGCGCCCGGGCCCCAGATCATCCCGACAATAACACCAAGAACCAGTGCGAGGAGGATGCGTTTCCAGAGCGCTATAGCGAACCAAGTTTTTAGCATGAGTATCTACCTAATCTTATTTGTCAGTGTTGGCGTTAGTATAGGCGATCTACGGTCTCTACAGGGCAGTAAAGGTTCGTGCAGCGATCTTCTACCTTGCTCGCGGATCGTGGAATCTCTACCATAGTGTGCTTTGGCAGCGATCGAATTTTATCGATGGCGAGAAGCGCAGATTTTAAGTTGCTAACTTAGCGCGTTTAAGCGCCGAAATCGATAACGGGAATACGCATGTCAGAGTGGGTCCAGGGAACGGTAATCGAAAACATACATTGGACGCAGAATCTATTCTCCCTGCGCATCAATGCGCCGGTCGACGATTTTAAGGCCGGACAATTCACTAGCTTGGGCCTAGACATAGACGGTGAGCGCACCGCTCGCCCTTACTCTTTCTTGAGTGCTCCTGGCGAGCAGCCAATTGAATTCTTTTTTTACACCGCGACAGACGGCGTGCTCTCCAATGCCATGGTTGCACTCGAAACCGGCGATACAATATTCGTCAAGCGTGAGGCTAACGGTTTTTTCACGCTCGATGAAGTGCCAAGCGCGAAGACACTTTGGTTGTTAGGCACCGGTACGGGTGTTGCGCCTTATTTTTCAATGCTCAAGACAGACGAGCCATGGCAGCGTTTCGAACGCGTCGTCCTTGTCCATGCAGTCCGGCAGGAGTCCGATCTCCGCTATCAAGAGCTCATCGAAGAACTCAGGGCAACTCACGGCGACCGCTTTATCTTTCAGGCATTTGTGAGCCGTGAGGAGGTCGAGGGCACAATCAGGGGCCGCATACCAGAAGCGATAAGCAATGGCGAACTAGAGCTAAGTACCGGAATAGAAATCACCGCCGAGGATTCGCAGCTGATGCTATGCGGTAATCCTGAAATGGTCACCGACACCACGACGGCACTAAAAGCACGCGGCTTAACGAAGAACAGGCGTCGCACACCCGGCCAGATCACAGTGGAAAAATACTGGTGATTACCCTCTAGAATTCTGAATTTTTAGTCTGAGGATTACGAGTAAACTCCGTATTTTAAATCGAGCGAGATCAGAATTCGTACTCAAGTAAAACCCTGTAAGTGGAGTTTGGGCTCTTATTGCTTAGGCCTGCGATTACACCAACTTCCCAGCTAAGACTCTTGCGAGTACCAACGTTCGCGGAACCGATTAGGACAGGCCCAATACCGACCGTATTTTGTCCCAGATAGAATTCGAGTGCTGGCTCAAATAGCCTTGCATGTCGGTATCTCGCCTGAAGCCCAAATACTGTTTCGAACTCACCCTCGATGGAGTCTCCCCACTCTTGAATCGCGAATAAATTCGCCGTGGTGCTCCATCTGCCAAATTCTTTTTCGATCAAAAGCCCTACCGATAACTCATCTAGATCGCGCTCCACACCATGCTCGATCTCAAAAACAACCCCCCAGTCGGCGGAATATTCCCCTTGTTCCGTCAATTGCCACTTTAGCTCAAATTCAAAAGCACTTAACTCGAAGCCTTTTTGTTGGGTCTTTGAGCCGACTAGCTTGGCTTCACCAAAGAAAGACTTCCCCCAAGCCGAGCCAAGAGACAGCTGATGGACTTGCTTAGGTAAAAGATCTGTCACAGGTAAATTCTGAAAGAGAGAGCGAAATTCAAGCTCCTTTTCCATCGCGTCTACGTAAGGGTGGTACACCTTGTCAATGACATTTCCATCAGCGTGGGCGATATCAATTTTTGTAAAGCTTAAAAGGAAAACGAAGCTTAATACCCTGACGAAAACACAGAAAATAATGCGCCCCTGAGAGGTACTGACTACATCCCTCATCTAATCAGTCTCTTCTATTATTAGGAAGCCTTGCCGTGCCAGGTCGACCATGCGAGTCGGCTGATGGGGCTTAAAAGAACGATCACAAGTCCAAGCGTATAGGCACCCACTTGCATTATCGAGGGAGTTGCCTCATACCCGATGAGCGCATAAGCCAGTTGCCCCAGAACTGAAGACTCACTAAGCAATCCACCCGTATCCCATGCTGTTGGCGTAAAAGGCAGCCAATCAGCTTGATTAAGAAGTAAGATTGTCTGCGCTGCCATATTGCCAGTAGTTAGCGCAAGTAAAAGAACGCACGTCCTCAAAGATCTCTCTCTCGATAGCCCCGTCAGGGCGTAATAGAGCAGAACTCCGATGCTGACGCCAATACCCGCACCAACAACTCCACCATAGAAAATAGGAGGACCAGCTTGGCCTTGATTAAGAATTCCTCCGACCAGTTGCATTATCTCAGAGCCTTCTCGCAATATCGCGAGCATGACAACAATTCCCATGCAGAGGGTCAACGTGAGTAACCTATGGCTGACGTCAAAAATTAACTGTTGGGGTGGAAGCAACCAGGCAAATAGAACAAGAAAAAAACAACTTATCGAGTGAATACTGGCATTGGTAATTTCGAGCCCAACATAGTCGAAGGAATCAGAAATTCGGCTAAAATTGTGCGAATAAGTCCACGCAAGAAGAATTCCGAAGATAATACTTAGGGTAACCCAAATTCGTCGGCGCAGGACACTGTCATTGTTCTCAAGATTGAGATAGCGCACAAACGCGAGAAACAAACTTAAAATTAATGCCGCCTCTAATATCTCCTGCAACACTATTACAACGGCATTGAGAAACATTCTTTACTCCTGAAGCTTATCATTCGACGATCACAACACCCTGGGCTGTCTTCGGAAAGAACTCTCCAAAAAAGAAATACTCACCTTCTTTGAGCGGACCTATAAAGATGACTGTTTGGCTATTACCCGCAATAACTTTTTCACGATTCAACTCAAAACTTTCGAATTCTTCAGGCGTTGGGTCTTCGTTAAATATGCGGATTCTTACTTTTTGATTAGCAGGTATTACAAGTGTGTCAGGAAAAAATAAATGATCTCTTATCCGCAGCTCTATTTCCAACGTCTCCGCTCTAGCCAATTGGGTAATAAAACTGACAGCCACAAGCAGTATGATCACAGATAAAATAATTCCCGTGTTTCTTAACTTAGTAGTAGCAGCCGGCTCACTCATCTTTCTTTCCATTATTCACTGCGCCTTCAATTGTAAACTCGACTATAAACGCCGTTCCGGTATCAAATCTAGAAGACGTAACTTTGACTAGAGCACCATGAAGATCTGCAACGTGTCGGACTATCGCAAGGCCAAGTCCACAGCCCGATACTCCTCCTGTCTGAGCACCGGAGAGACGTGTAAATCGATCGAAAATTCGCGCCCGATCTTCGAGCGCTATCCCTTCCCCATCGTCTTCGACAGAGAGTATGACCTTATCGCTGTGCCTCGACAAAGACACCACTATTTGCCCATTTAGGGGCGTATAACGGCTCGCATTAGTCAATAAATTAGTCAGTAGTGTTTCCAGTGCAAAAGGCTCACCGTAGATAGTAAAAATTTCACGCCCTAATTGTTCGTCTCCCTCTATCGCGATCTGCTGATTTTTTCGCTCGAACTCGGGGTAAAGCCTTGCAA
>Ga0222715_10000144_pt1 | contig 71243 bp, 64 predicted proteins | sample C33_9DmetaG_FD_165056 | JGI IMG/M metagenome (GOLD analysis project Ga0222715, IMG submission 165056) | Estuarine water microbial communities from San Francisco Bay, California, United States - C33_9D | ecosystem: Environmental > Aquatic > Marine > Unclassified | place: USA: California...
ATCACGTACGGTTTGTTCTGCACTTCTTTTATTTGTCATCATCGTTTCCTCTTCGGTTAACGATGAACGAAAACTATCTCTTAGGCAATTAGGCTAATTGGTCCACATGGGGCTGACGGGGTACAGTGGACCTCCTTATCGACCAGGCTTGATGAAAGTAAATGAAAATGGAGCTGCTATCGAGGTTGAAGTTTGGCGTATGCCTCTATCTTCGTTTGGTAAATTCATGTCAGGTATTCCCCATCCATTAGGCATAGGCAAAGCATTGCTTGAGGATGGTGAAGAAGTTAATAGTTTTATTTGTGAAGCTTATGCCATCGGCGATGCGGAAGACATCACCCGTTTTGGTGGTTGGCGTAGTTATGTGAAAGATGTTCTTTAGTTTATATTTGGAAAATTATTTTTCAGGGTCTGTTTTTTGCAATTGATTCTCAAGTTCAGATAGTTTTTTTTGTAAGCTATCCAACTTAGCACGAGTTCGTTGTAATAATGCAGTTTGAATATCAAATTCTTCACGATTAACCAGTTCCATTTTAGATAAGCTGGCACTCAACGTTGTGCGCAAGTTGGTTTCAATATCTTTCTTAAAACGTGATAAATCATCAGGGATCATTTTACTCGCCTGCTGAATAAACTCTTCGAAGTGTTCTTTGTTTATCACTTTTTTTGTCGACCTCTAAAATTGCTTTAGTGGATATACGTTTACTTAAGAATCGGTACTTTAACATACCTTGGAAAGAATAAATCAATGCTCCATTAAAGTGCGAATATATATTTTATGCTTTTTTAAAGTGCAAAAAATATTGAATAACATCAAGAGTAATTAACTAAAAACCAATGACATTAGGACCCTAAGTCAATGAAAAGATTATAAAATATACGTTTGTCGTATTTTCGTAACAGCGTGGCATAAAAGCTGCAATGACCAGATACAGTTATTTTAACTTATTGCTTCAAAGGCATTTTTTTTAATTTTTTGAGGGAACAGTATCATGAAAAAATTTACAACGGCGTGTGTCACAAGCGCTCTTATATTTGGATCATCTATAGCTAATGCGGACATGACTAATTGGTTTGCAGAAACGGAAATAGCGGCCAACGTCAGACTGGCTAGTGACTATCAATTCTATGGTGCGTCACAAACAAGTGGTGCAGGTGGTAACGATCCTGGTACCACAATTCAAGGTGGTTTCGATATCACTTGGTTTACATTAGATGCCATAGGCGCTGATGTTTACTCTGGTGTGTTTGCTGCTAACGTCGAATGGGGTCGTGGCACCAATGATCCAGCTGGACTTGAGTTTACGCACTATCACGGTATAGCGGGTGAATTTGGAGCCTCTGGTATTTCCTGGGATGTTGGTGCTATTAACTATACCTATCCTAACCAGGATGCCGATCAGGGTTTTGCAGATGACTTTGACTACTGGGAATTTTATGGTGTGTTCGGTTATGGTTTTTCAGATGTGATGTTTGAACCTTCATTTAGTGTTGGTTATTACTATTCACCAGAATGGTTTGGATTTGGTGATGCAAGTCATCATATTCCAGTAAGTGTAGACTTTTCATTGCCTTATGGATTTGGTTTAAACGCGTTCTTTGGTCACCTGTCTCTCGATTTCAGTGATGCTAACTTAGCGGCTCAAACCACTGGCGCCGGTGGAACTGCTGATGAATATCAGTACTTTGGTGTTGGTATTAGTAAGACGATCTTAGGCGTTGATGTAGATGCTTCTTACACTGCATTATCAAGTGATAATGACTGTGCTCTTGTCCAGACTGGTAATATTGGCGGTTCACAGTGTGGTGGTTTCATTTTTGGTGTGTCTAAATCATTCTAATGATTTAGTTACAGAATTAAATTTTGTATAGATAAAAGCGGCCTTCGGGCCGCTTTTTTTATGCATTCATTAATAAAGTTTTAAATTGATAGATCATTAAATAAATTTCTACATGGACATAATTTTTTCTTTATTTTAACTAAGGATATTAGCTCTAATCTATCCTCTCTTTGAACTTACTAATGTGTTGTATTTTCTCTTATATTTTTATATTTGATATTACGCACATAAAACGTGCGTTAAGAATTTAATCGCACCAATATATTGCGTACTCATAATGAAAGTTCGTGCCAGTTGCGTTAATCATTAAGGTAACTCTATGTAATATATAGACAAAAATGTTTGGCATGGATACTGCTATTTATATTATATAACTGCGCTATCTGCTTGGTTTTTGCTCAAGCTATAAACCAGGTAGAACAGTTGTAAAAATTATGGCTTGGATAATTAACATCCAAATCCATGTAAAACGATGTTGTTGTTATCGAAAATAATAACGACATGGTCAACCATTTGGGAGATTCAATAATGAAACTGGTAACAGCAATCATCAAACCCTTCAAGCTGGATGATGCAAGGGAGGCACTGTCAGAAATTGGCGTGCAAGGGATGACGGTGACCGAAACGAAAGGTTTTGGGCGTCAAAAAGGACATACGGAACTATATCGAGGCGCAGAATATGTCGTCGACTTTCTACCAAAAATTAAGTTAGAAGTTGCAGTAATGGATGACAAAGTGGATGACGTTGTCTCTTCAATAAGCAAGGCAGCCGGGACTGGCAAGATCGGTGATGGAAAGATATTTGTTTCAACACTGGACCAGGTTGTTCGAATTCGTACCGGCGAAACCGGCGACGAAGCGCTTTAGCAAATAACCTTACTGGAGAAATAACGATGGAAAATAATATTTTCGAATTACAGTACGCCATGGATACGTTTTATTTTCTGGTGTGTGGCGCACTGGTAATGTGGATGGCTGCTGGCTTTGCAATGTTGGAAGCTGGTTTAGTTCGTTCAAAAAACACGACAGAAATTTTAACTAAAAACGTTGCTTTGTTTGCTGTGGCGTCAACGATGTACATGATTTGCGGTTATGACTTTATGTATGGTGGTGGCATGTTCCTTTCCGGTGTTGAAACCGTTGGGAACCTTGATGTAGCCGGGGCATTAGCAGCATCAGCTGAGAATGGTTTTGATGGTGATTCGGTTTATTCCGGCGCATCAGACTTTTTCTTTCAGGTAGTGTTCGTTGCTACTGCGATGTCTATTGTGTCAGGCGCAGTTGCAGAACGCATGAAGCTATGGGCATTTCTGGCCTTCGCAGTTGTTATGACTGGCCTTATCTATCCAATGGAAGGTGGCTGGACTTGGGGTGGTAACTCTGTATTTGGTTTATATGAATTAAGCTACAGTGACTATGCTGGTTCCGGTATTGTGCATTTAGCGGGTGCAGCAGCTGCACTGGCCGGTGTCATAATTCTTGGTCCTCGAAAGGGTAAATATACTGCTGATGGTAAAGTTCGTGCTATACCGGGTGCAAATTTACCGCTGGCAACTTTAGGAACCTTTATCCTTTGGATGGGATGGTTTGGTTTTAACGGTGGTTCAACCCTGAAGTTGGGCGGTATTGCTGTCGCTAACGAAGTTGCTTATGTGTTCTTGAATACCAATGCCGCAGCAGCGGGTGGTTTAATCGCAGCATTGATAGTGGCCAGAATATTATTTGGTAAAGCTGATTTGACCATGGCACTTAACGGAGCCTTGGCAGGACTAGTTGCTATTACAGCTGAGCCAGCTGATCCTACAGCATTACAAGCCACGCTAATTGGTGCTGCTGGTGGTGCGTTGGTTGTCTTTGCGATTATCACAATGGATAAGATCAAAATAGACGATCCGGTTGGTGCTATCTCTGTACACGGTGTGGTTGGTATTTGGGGTATCTTCGCGGTACTTATAACCGATGCCGACGCCACATTTAGTGGACAATTAGTTGGTATGCTGACTATCTTTGTCTGGGTGTTTGTCGCAAGTCTGATAACCTGGTTGGTAATTAAAGCCATCATTGGTATCAGGGTTAGCGAAGATGAAGAAATGGAAGGTGTTGACATTAGTGAATGTGGACAAGAAGCCTATCCAGAATTCACCTCTTCATCAGGTATGTCATCTACATCTTAGTCCGCTAGATAAATTACCTTTAACATAAAAACGGGCGCATTCTGCGCCCGTTTTTTTATGCACTCATAAAAGCTTAAATTAATCGCGTACTTATTAAGTGCCGAGAATAGTCTTTAAATAGGGCATAATCCCTTCATAAGCCTTTCACTTCCATGCTAATATTTACAAATAAGAAGAATCGCATCTAAAAATGCACCAAATTGTAAAGATTGATAGTCTTGTTAACCCAAAAACGAGCATAAACCAGATTAATACCATATAGGGGTTTTACTATGAAAATGATTGCAGCAGTTATTAAACCTTTCAAATTAGATGATGTTCGTGAAGCTTTATCAAAAATAGGCATTCAGGGTATGACTATTACCGAAAGCAAAGGTTTTGGCCGACAAAAAGGACACACAGAGTTATACCGTGGCGCTGAATATGTAGTCGATTTCTTACCTAAGATTAAAATTGAAGTCGCGGTGGATGACGACAAGCTTGATGACGTTATTGAAGCAATCACAAAATCAGCTAGCAGTGGTAAAATTGGAGATGGCAAAATTTTTGTGTCTTCATTAGAGCAGGTTATTAGAATCAGAACCGGCGAAACTGGCAGCGAAGCAATCTAGAAAAATAATAATATTAATAACAATACCTATTTATCAGCACTGAGTTAGGGGAGATTTCAATGAGACGTGCTTTATTATTAGTAATAACATTATTCCCGGGAATCGTCCTTGCCGATGACCTAAATAGTGCAGATACAGCCTGGATTTTAACTTCAACGGCATTAGTGTTATTTATGACTTTGCCTGGTCTGGCTTTGTTCTACTCAGGATTAGTCAGAGCAAAAAATGTGTTATCAGTATTAATGCAGTGTTTTGCGATTGCCTGCCTTGTTTCAATTATGTGGATGATAGGTGTTTACGGTCTGGCTTTTGGTGATGGTGGTTCGATAAATAAAATCATCGGTTTGGGCAATATAATGATCGCTGATATTAAACTCGAAAGTATGAGCGGGACTATCCCCGAGATTGTTTTCTTCATGTTCCAGATGACTTTTGCCATTATTACTCCCGCACTCGTAGTTGGTGGTTTTGCTGAAAGAATGAAATTCTCGGCGGTGCTATGGTTTAGTGCACTTTGGTTGATTTTAGTCTATGCGCCAGTATGTCACTGGGTTTGGGGAGGTGGTTGGTTAAGTGATTTGGGCTTTATGGATTTTGCCGGTGGTGCAGTTGTGCATATTAACGCCGGTATTGCGGCTATTGTTGCAGCAATAGTTTTGGGGAACAGGAAAGGATTCCCCGAGACACCAATGGCACCGCATAATATGACCTTGACTGTGGCTGGTGCTTCTATGCTGTGGGTAGGCTGGTTTGGTTTTAATGCGGGCAGCGCGTTAGCTTCAAATAATAGCGCTGGCATGGCTATGGCCGTCACCCATATCTCAGCAGCAGCGGGTTCATTAGCCTGGATGGCGTGTGAGTGGTTTAAATTTAACAAGCCGAGTGTACTAGGTATTGTGACAGGTATGGTTGCTGGATTGGGCACCATCACGCCAGCATCAGGTTTTGTTGGTCCGATGGGTGGATTGGCGATAGGGTTAATATCGGGTGTGGTTTGTTTCTTTGCCACACAATATGTTAAGCGAGTATTAAAGATTGATGACTCTCTGGATGTTTTTCCAGTTCATGGGGTTGGCGGTATTCTGGGAACTTTATTGGTCGCAGTATTTTATGCAAACTCATTTGGCGGATTAGTCAGCGATGAAGCTTATTCTATTGTTTCTCAATTAGGCGTTCAGGCTATTGGTGTTGTTGCGACAATTGCATGGTGTGGGGTTATTACCTTCGTATTATTGAAATTAATAGATGCGTTTGTTGGTTTAAGGGTTGATGATGATGATGAGATACAAGGTCTTGATCTCGCCCTACATAATGAACGTGGTTACGATATTTAGAAGCTTGTAACACTATTATTGCTCATCGCTGTATTGCATCATAAAGATGCAATACAGCGAAAATAGGATCGGCACAACCTAAAAAGCGACAATCTATAGTTTATAAGTTTGCTTAATATCTCATTACCTAATTGAATTTGTTTATTGTATTACTCTCGAATCAGCCTTTATTTAAGTCAAATTAGATATTAATTTCATCAAGATGAAGTTTGTGTATTTAAATATTTTCACTCAACGCTTACAATTGGCACTCTAATTAGATAACTCGAATTATTTGTGTAAGGAAAATAGTTAAATGCCTGATCTTGTTGATAAAACCACATTAAAATCACTGGTGCCTCCCAGTGCACTCAACGCTGAAAATTTTCAGGAGTTAGCAGGCAAGACATTTGTTGAGGATATAGCTGCGGGTAAAGTCATTTTTAAAGAGGGGGACACTGATAGACAGTCAGTTTATCTTGTTGATGGGCAGGCTGAAATTTCATCCAGTGCGGGTGAAAGTAAAACTGTTATGGCTGGTTCTGATATAGCGAAACACCCACTTGTCAATCAGCAACCCAGAAAAAACACTGCAACAGCTAAAGTTGATTCTAAAGTAATACGAATTGATAGTGATTTGCACGATATACTGCTGACATGGGATCAGTTATCAGGGATTGAAGTTGATGAAATACAAGTTGAAGAGAATGGGTCGGATGAGGATGAGGATGATGATAGCGACTGGATGACGCGCATTTTACAATCCAAGGCATTCCTTCAAATCCCCCCAGCTAATATACAGGCTTTATTCATGCGCGTTCAGGAAGTGCCTTTAAAGGCGGGTGACACCGTTATAAAACAAGGTGAAGATGGGGACTATTATTACATAGTCAAACACGGCAAATGTAAGGTTACGCGAAGTTCTAAAACAGGTTCAGAATTAACATTGGCCACTCTCGGAGATGGGGATGCATTTGGAGAGGAAGCGCTCCTTTCTGAAGCCAAGCGTAATGCAAATATCATCATGACAACAGATGGTTCGTTAATGCGTCTTTCTAAGGAAGATTTTAATGAGCTTTTAAAAGAACCGATGCTAAGTTGGGTGACGAATGAACAAGCAGATGCATTAGTTAAGGATGAAGGAGCTGTCTGGATTGATGTTAGATTAGATAGCGAATATAAGAATTCAAATATTGAAGGAAGCATTAATATTCCACTGTTTATGTTGCGCCTGAAAGCGCAAACACTGGATCCACAAAAACAATATATTCTTTACTGCAATAGTGGTCGGCAGAGTTCAGCTTGTGCTTATTTACTTAGTGAGCGTGGTTTAAAAGTTCATTGTTTAAAGGGTGGTCTGGTTGAAAGGTCCGGCAGCTAATTTTTATATACGATAAATTTGAAGTTAGTTTCAGCCTGTTGTGACCAATGATTTAAATCTTGATCGGTCTATATCTAATTACGCTGTATTCGGCAATCCGATAAAGCATAGTAAATCCCCGCAAATCCACTCTCTTTTTGCACAGCAAACTGGGATAGAGCTTGAATATCAAGCTATAGAAATTCCATTAGAAAAATTTAGTGAATATGTTTCTTTATTTTCCTCTAAAGGTGGTCTTGGGATAAATATCACTATTCCTTTTAAAGAAGAAGCGTGTTCAATTTGTACTGTATTAACTGATCGTGCCAAATTATCCGGATCGGTTAATACGATTCGATTCGATGAGCAATTAAATAGTTACGGTGACACAACAGATGGTCAGGGTTTTATTAATGACCTTACTGTTAATAACAAGTTTAAGCTGGATGGTAAATCTATTTTGATTCTTGGTGCTGGTGGTTCTGTCAGGGCAATTCTGGAGCCATTATGCAGACAAAAACCAGATCACATAGTTATTGCGAACCGTACCGTTTCACGTGCAGAGGAGTTAGCTGAAAAATTTTCAGAACTAGGTAATATTTCAGCATGTGCTTATTCTGCATTATCAGAACATTCTTTCGATTTAATTATCAATGGAACGTCGCTCAGTTTAATGGGTGAACTTCCTGAAATTCCTGACACAGTGATCAAAAGTAATACCTGTTGCTACGACTTAATGTATTCAGATGTGGCAACGGTTTTTATGACCTGGGCCAAACAAAACGGCGCTGCAATAGTATTGGATGGATTAGGAATGCTGGTAGAGCAAGCGGCGGAGAGTTTTCTGATTTGGCATGGTGTTAAACCTGATACAAACACGGTAATAAAAACACTAAGAAGTCTAAGCAGCTAAATCATCTAACATTATTTTTTAAATGCATATCTCCAGTGTTTAAATTCTTCTCCTCCTAGAGGCCATGAATGTTATCCATCAGGTCTGGTAACCAGGTTACTAAATCAGGTATTAAAACAATAATTATTATTGTGATGACTTGTAGGAGCACAAAAGGAATTATACCGGTATATATATCCTGAATACGCACCTCTGAAGGCGCAACCGCTTTAAGATAAAACAGCGAGAATCCAAAGGGTGGTGTAAGAAAAGAGGTTTGCAGGTTTATAGCAATCAATACAGCAAACCAGAGTAAATCAATTCCAAATTGGCTTGCTATCGGAGCAAGTATTGGAATAACAATAAAACAGATCTGTAAAAAATCGAGAAAAAAACCAAGCACAAAAATTAATAACATACTAACCAGCAAAAAGCCCCATTTGCCTCCCGGCAGGCTAGACATCACCTCTAATACCAGACTGTCTCCTCCCATCCCTCTAAATACGAGACCAAATGCTGTAGCACCGATTAATATCATAAAGACCATGCTGGTCAGTTTTGTTGTTTGCTGCATTGAGTCGTTAAGGTTTTTCAGAGTCAATTTTTTATGTACAGCCGCTAGAGTAAGTGAACCAATTGCACCTACTGCTGCTGATTCTGTCGGTGACGCTATACCAAAAAATATGGATCCAAGTACCGCAAGAATCAGGATCAGCGGAGGCAAAAGGGTAATGAGTATTTGTATGTAGTTGAACTCATCTGAAGCTGATTTAAGCGCTGGTGCAGCCTCAGGTTTGTACCAGGCATATATAAGGATATACGACATGAACAATCCAACCAGCATTAGGCCAGGCATTACTGCGCCCATGAACAAACGACCCACTGGGACCCCCATAACATCACCCAGCAATATTAAAATGATGCTGGGTGGGATAATTTGACCTAATGTGCCGGACGCAGCAATTGTGCCGGTGGCTAATGGTGCTGAGTAATTATGTTTTAGCATCGTCGGTAAGGCGATAATTCCCATCGTAACAACCGTAGCACCTACCACACCAGTTGTTGCGGCTAACATAGCACCCACAATAACTATTGAAAGCGCCAGCCCGCCGTTTAACTTCCCACAAAGTTTGCCCATTGTTTCCAGCAACTCTTCAGCCAGACCGCATCGATCTAGAATAACGCCCATAAAAACAAATAAGGGGACAGCTATTAAAGTGAAATTTGTCATTATTCCCCAGATTTGAAGGGGTAATAATGTGAAAAAATCAAACCCTAGAAAAATACCACCATAAAATAGAGCAACAGCACCAAGAGTGAAGGCAACAGGATAGCCCAACAATAAAAAGACCATCAGAGTTACAAACATCATTAAGACCCAGATTGTCATTGTTGTTTATCCAATGCGATAGATAGTTTTTTTATTGCTTCGGCAATGCCTTGTATAAGTAGTAGGCAGAAACCGACTGGAATCATGGATTTGATCAACCAACGTACAGCTAAGCCACCAGGATCAGGCGAGGCCTCATTGTGAACAAAGGCCTGTGAAACAAATGGCCAGGCACTCATGATAATGAGGAGGCAAAATGGAATCAGTAGAAATAATGTGCCAAACAGATCAATCCAGGCACGGTGTCGGTCTGTTAATAATTTACTTCTGTAAATAATATCCAGCCGGACATGTTCATCATGTTTTAGTGTGTATGCTGAACCGATGAGAAATATGACGGAGAATAAATGCCATTCCAGTTCTTGTAGCCCGATTGATCCACTTCGAAAAAGGTATCGCATGGACACGTCATAGCCGATAAGTAATACGAGCGTGAGCACTAGCCAAGAAGTATATTTCCCTATGAATTCGCTTATTGAATCTAGATTTGAACCTATTTTAATGAGTAAAGATTTCAATGTTTTTTATAATTATTCTTTCGAATTGGGAGGCTAAAGTATAAACCATCGATGATAAAATGCAGAGCAGGTATGTAAATACTTACTTGGAGAATTTTAATGAGCATTATCATGGTTAAATTCATTATAAATATGAATTATGCACAGAAAACTACTGCTTTATATGCATTTTATTTATTTATGGATAGAATGACGCTGAAAGCGTTTAAAGTTAGTGTAAGCATATGAAATAGTTAATAAAAAACAGAATTTTTAGGTTTGTCACTTAAATTCAATAAATGAAGAGTTCATTAATGTCTAAATTTTCACTCAAAATAACACACAGAGTTATCCACAGGCTATAAAGCATTGATTTTTTGTTGGTGATAACAGTTTGCGAGCTTTACAAAGTCGAATATGTCCAGGTTTTCTGCGCGACTGTCGGGTGCAATATCGGCGTCTTTGATACTTGTTTCGTCCAGGTGTTTTTTTAGCGCATTTCTTATAGTTTTCCGTCGTTGTGAAAACGCCTCTCTAACGATTAATTTTAGGCTTTCATGATCATGGAGTTCATATCTTGGTTGTGCTAATGGACTTAGTCGTACTATTGCCGAATCGACTTTCGGGCTGGGTGTAAATGCGCCTGGCTTGATGACAAACAATGACTCTACATCACAATAATATTGCAGCATGATAGATAAGCGTCCGTATTGTTTATTACCGCTTTTAGCACAAATTCGGTCAACGACCTCTTTTTGCAACATGAAAATCATGTCCTTGATAGAGTGCCTATAGCCCAGCAGGTGAAACAGTATCGGCGTGCTGATGTTATAAGGCAGGTTCCCAACTATACGTAAATCCTCATAGTTGAATGAATCAAACTCCAGTTTTAAGGCATCTGCTTGATGAATAACTAATCGGCTATCATCTGCAAAATCTGTTTTTAACGTTGCAACGAGATCACGGTCTATTTCAATTACATCGAGTTTTTCAACATGATTCAGCAATAGTCTAGTTAGTGCGCCTTTCCCCGGACCAATTTCAATAATATGGTCCTCTTTCTGAGGATGAATGGTATCAATAATACGTTGAATTACAGTTGGATCATGCAAGAAGTTTTGGCCAAAACGTTTACGGGCACGGTGTTGATCAGCGTTCATCTAAAGTGATATCAGTATCAAACATAGTTGATTCATGTTGTGCTAATTCGTTTGCCATATCAATCGCTGCTATCAAGCTGCTGCAATCAGCCTTGCCTGTGCCGGCAAGTTCAAGTGCCGTGCCGTGATCTACCGATGTTCTAATAATAGGCAAGCCCAAAGTAATATTAACGGCTTCGCCAAAGCCCAGTGTCTTGAGCACAGGTAAGCCCTGATCATGATACATACAAATAAAAACATCTGTTTTTTGTCTTATCTCAGGTCTAAATGCTGTATCTGCCGGTAATGGTCCGGTTAGGTCGTGACCACGGTTAATAAAATCGTTTATCACGGGAGATATTATAGTCATGTCTTCGGTTCCTAAATGACCACCTTCCCCTGCATGAGGGTTTAAACCACACACCGTAATTCTGGGTTGGCTAATACCGAAACGTTGTTTCATTTCGTTGATAACGATGCGTATTGTGGATTCAACGCTATCATGTGTTATTGCATCGGGTACATCGCGCAGTGGTAGATGAGTTGTTACCAATGCTACACACAGTTCTGGACAGCTAAGCAACATCACTGGTTTGGCATTTCCACAGCGTTCGGAGAAATATTCGGTATGACCACTGAATTTAATTCCTGCATCATTGATTACCGATTTTTGCAAAGGGGTTGTAACAACAGCCGCATAACGTTTTGCCAGACATTCGCGTGAAGCTATATCAAGCATCTCGAGTACATAAGCAGCGTTACGAGGATCTAGCTTACCTGGCCGGCAAGTTTCTTTTAATTTAATTGGAATTACATTTAATGATTTAATATCAGAGACAGTTTGAGACTCTCTGAGAGTTGAAACAACATTAATGGCTAGAGGCAAGCATAATTGTTGCGCGCGTTGTTCAAGCAAATCAGGATCAGCAATAACCGTTAACAGTTGATTATGATTTATTTGTGCCAGTTTGATTATTAAGTCTGGGCCAATTCCTGCCGGTTCACCCGAGGTAAGTAAAATACGTGGTTTTTTTTTACTAGCTATCATCTAAGCGATATTCGACGTACGCTTCGTCCCGTATTTGTCGGGTCCAGTTTTGCATAGATTCTTCAAGTTTACGTTCTCTAATAATCGCTCTGGCCTTGCCTCTTTTTAGAGATTCACTGTTATCAAAGTTTCTTCGTTCCAGAACTTCCAGAATATGCCAACCATAATCAGTTTTGAATACTTTGCTTACTTTGCCAGGTTCCAAATTGTCCATTACTTTTTGAAACTCCGGAACCAGCGAGCCTGGAGTCGTCCAGCCCAAATCGCCACCATTGATAGCGCTGCCCGGGTCATCAGAGTTTCCTTTGGCTAATAATCCAAAATCATCACCATTTTCAATTCGAGTTTTGAGTTGTTTTGCTTTTTCACGAGCCTGCTTCCTAGTGGTTAATTCATCTTCCTTAATCAGGATATGTCGCGCGCGGGTTTGTTGAACTATGTGCTCCTCGTCGCTCTTAATGTCCTTAATTGTAATAATATGAAAGCCACTAGGGCTTTGAATCAGTTCGCTGATATCTCCTTTTTTCATGTCGGGTATATAATCTGCAAATAATGAGGGAATCTCTTCCATCTTGCGCCAGCCCAGGTCACCACCATTTTCTGCATTGCCTCCATCGGAAACAGATTTTGCAGTTTCAGCAAAATCGGCACCGGCCAGTAGATCCTTCTGAACTTTAGAGGCAACCAATCTGACTTGTTCAACCTCATCAGCGGTTGCCTCTGCGGGTAATGCCAACAGTATGTGAGATATTAATACTTCGGTCTGAATTGACCCCTGATGTTCCTGGTTTGCCAGAAAATTATCAATTTCTTTCTCAGTTACAACAATACGGTTTTCAACCTGACGTCTACGTAATTGGCTCAGGGCGATCTCATTGCGAATATCTTCTCGAAATTGTTCATAGTTATATCCGTCTTGCTCAAGGATATCTCTAAATTGGGTTAGAGAGACTTTGTTTTCCGAAGCGATATTACTGATGGTTCGATTCAGTGCCTCGTCATTAACTTTAATGCCGGTCTTTTCTGCAATTTGTAACTGAATTCGATTTTGAACAAGCTTATCAAGTACTTGGCGCTCCAGCACAGATTCAGGGGGTAATTGAGAACCTTGTTGTTGCAACTGCTGACGTATGGTGTGAACTTTCGCTTCCAGTTCACTTTGCATGATCACATCTTCATTCACGACTGCAACAATGCGATCCAGTGGCACATAAGCATGTACATTAAACTGGATTATACATAGGGCTAATAACCCCAACATAAAATGTCGGGGTTTTGTTCTGGAAATTCTAAAATTCACTCTGGTAACCGGGGATTTGTTGTTTCAGGAAGTCTACTGTCTTTTTACCTATTCCGGCTAGTCCTTTTAATTCCATTTGTAAAAAAATGCCAGTATCAAATGCGCCATCTACATTGGAGAGGAAACGCCGTGCGACTGCTCTAACGCCCCAGCAACAGCTTTCATATTCAACACCACCAAAAAGCTCTAATGAACGACCTTCAGGTACGGCATAATTCCATCGTCCTACAACACTCCAGTTGTTTTTGATTGGCCAGCTAAAAGAAAGGTCAGTTTGATCAATATCAGTAGTGGCAACTCCAAAACTATCAAATCCAACAACGGTATTAATTTCATTACTACGAACTACACGATACGCGAAATTTATAATTTTATCAGGGGCAGGATTATAAGCTACCTGAAGTGTCATTTTTTCAGTGCTATCTGAGACATAGGGGTTCCATTGAAAATCGCCACTTAGACGAGTATTTTTTATGAGGTTGGTATTAAATGCTGCAACCAATGACGAAGTGTCTTGATCTCGGACTAACAGACCTGGGAGAGTCACTTTTCGATCACGAAAATAAAAAATCTGTCCAAAACTAATAGACCCAATATTTTGTCCAGTATCCTGCTTAATCAATTGTGAAGTTACAGCCAAAGTAACCTGATTGGCATCGCCAACCCGATCAGGCCCAGCAAATCGATCTGGATAAAATAATGAATCGAATGAGAAAGTATATAAACCACTATCAAATACAGGCAAATCTTCCTGCCCATCATGCGGTGTGTACCGATAAAAAAGTCGTGGTTCTAGCGTTTGAATATAGTCAGTATTAAATAAATCAATGTCTCTTTCCAGAAAAATACCACTATCTAGACTAAATATTGGCAGCACTCTATTCGGACTGGATTCGAATAATGAATTTTCATTCAAGGCGTATTGTGTGTAGCGTAAGCTGAGTTTAGGCTCAATGAAGGTCGCAGCAGTAGTCATTGGAAAACTTACATAGGGGTTTAAATCAAAACGTGCGCCATTCACAACATCTAATAATGGCGTATTCTCACCTCTGTCAAAATAGACAACTTCACTAGTAAGTCCAAAGTTTAGTTCATGATTTCTTTTAGGTTGGTTATAATTAAAAAGTATCTGTGGTAATCGTTTATAGGGTCTGGAAGTGGTCGGAATACTACGGTTTACTGTTTGAAAGTTTTGAACTCGTGCTAAACCCCACCAATTAGAACCGGAATAGGTGATATCTGCCCGTTGTTCGAGAAAAGAAGTACTCGTTACACTTAGTTGGCTACCAAAATCCTCAAAATAAAATTTATCGGAGACTCTACTATAAGTCAGGAATAAATTGCCTGTGCTGGCAAACCGTTGGTTAAGCTCTAAATCAATGAAATTTCGATGCTTGTCTTCTCGACCATTATCACTGGGCAAATACTCTAAATTAATTTCACCACTACCGCGATTATGCAAGTAACGATATTCACCCATCGCCATGACACCGCTATCCGTTAATAAACGCGGTGTTAGTGTTGCATCCATATTAGGGCTAATGTTCCAGTAATAAGGGGTACGAAACTCAAACCCGTTTCTATTCGTGTTGCCATAGCCTGGTGCGAGGAAACCAGTTTTGCGTTCTTTACTTAATGCGAAAGATAAATAAGGCGTATAAAATACAGGGACATCTTTTACGCGGATGACGACGTTTCTTGCTTTGCCGTAGTTCTTTTCGTGATCCAGAGACAGACTGCTGGCTGTGAAATTCCAAAACTGGTCATCAGGGTCACAAGTTGTGTATTCCAGTTTTTCCAGATCGGTACGGGTGCCAATATCAAGTACCATTTTATCTGCAGAGCCTCGTCCACGACTTTCTTTCAATATGTAATCTGCACTGGTGAATTCACCCACACCATTATCAAATTTCAAGAAAGCATCTTCGCTATTCAAGAAGAGGTCGACATCCCAATAATTTACATTTCCATCGAGGTTAGCCGTGTCTTCGGGTTGGTTATATACGATAGTATCTGCTGTTACTTGTTGAGTATTTCGGGTAATTTCGGCATTACCAGAGAGTGTCGATATTCCGTTTTCGATGAGATCTGCCTCATCAGCAGTCATATAAGTATCATCTTCGTCCAATTCCGCATCGACAAACGGCCGGTCCGGGATATTGAGTGATTGAGGACAAATCAGGCTAGTATAATCGCCACCAAGCTCAGCAGAAAATGTCTCGGTCATGAGTCCAAACGATAGCAGACTGCTACCTAAATATATGACTAGTCTGTTCACAATGAGATTCATTCCGTTCCGAGTTCTTATAATTATTTGTCTAGTTTATAGTGTCTAAAATCGCATACAATGGTTTTATCTTCAAATTTTTATTCAATATCATTGTCAAACAAGTAATTACAGCAAATTCCGGCGCAATATTAAGCGAGTTCTAACTATATTTATCTCATGAGAATACTTTTTATAATCACTATTTCAGTATTAATCATTGCCGCATTATTCTGGACGAAGCCCGATACCTATGCTGAACTCCAGACCTTGCCACCGCCAACCGTGAATGTTGATTTCGTTGAGCAGATTGACCTCCAGCCTATCACAGAAGTGACCGGAAAATTACAGCCAGCTCGAAAAGCAAACCTGCATTTTCAGGTGTCCGGACAGGTAGATAAACGGTTCGTTGAAGTAGGTCAATATGTCGAAGCAAATGCTCTTATGCTCAGCATAGAGGCGGGTGATTTTCTCGATGAAGTAGAGGAATCAACTGCGAGATTGAGAACTGAGCGTGCTGCAATAGAGCGAGACTCCGAATTATTGCAGTTAATGCGGCGAGATCTCGAACTGCAGGAGCAGGAAGTTGCAAGATTAGAACGACTAGGTCGGGATTCACTCACTTCAAAATCAAACTATGATCAGACTTTACAAGCCTTATACCGACAACAAGCAGAGGAAGCACGACTTAAACATAGTGTTGACTCTGCACGATCTCGTTTAATGATAGAGCAGGTACGCTTAAGTAAGGCTGAAAGAAACCTGAAGCGTGCACAATTGTTATCTCCTTTTAACGGAACCATCAACGCAATTCATGTCGATGTGGGTGATTATGTCTCGCCCGGTCAGGCAGCACTCGAAATCGTTCAGGTTGACAAACTGGATCTCAATTTAGAAATTACTGGAATGTCAGCATCTCAATTGCAAATGGGTCAAACAATAAAAGTATTTACGAATAACGATGAAAGAGAAGGACAAATAATTTCACTCGCAGTAGATCCAAATGATGAGACAAATACGCACTCATTAAAAATCCGGTTACCCTCGGATGGTTTTTTTGCCGGTCAATTAGCAGTGGCACACTTACCGGGACATTTTTATAAGAATGCCAATGTAATACCTATTAGTGCTATTTTATATGAAGACGGTCAGTCATACGTATTTGAAGTTGTAGATGATCATGTAACAAAAAAAACAATTAAGCTAATTGAACGTTATAAAGAGTTACAAATTATTGCAGGACTTGAATCGGGTAGCAGAATTATAAGCAAAGATGTTTCCAGTTTAGCTGATGGACAAAAGGTCATTGTTCCTTAGTCACGATATAGTATTTGTTAGTTAGCCATGCCACTCATTCACTTTTCATTAAAAAATCCATTACTGGTTAATTTAAGTCTATTTATTGTTCTAATAATGGGTGTGTTTGCCTGGCGGGGATTACCACAGGAAATATTTCCCGTTGTTGATCTGGATTTGATCAGTATTCAAACAACTTTTGAAGGCGCTTCACCAGCAGAAGTAGAACAACAAATCACTCTACCTATTGAGGAAGAATTTGAAGATAGTCAGGATATAGACTACATCTCCTCGACTAGTAAAGAGGGCCTTTCCAGTATCTATATCAAGTTAAAACCAGGTTCAAACGTAGATGATTTTATTCGTGATACAAGAACCATAATTGATCGAGTTGATGATTTACCCGAAGCAGCTGAGGAACCAGAGTTAAATCGTATTCGCACACGATTCCCGGTTATTACTCTCACGCTATACGGCAACCTTTCCAAGGCCAATTTGTACGAATATTCAGAAAAAGCCCGTAGAAAAATGCAACAAATAAATGGTGTGGCAAGTGTTGGCATGGCTGGGGAACGTGATTGGGAAGTATGGGTAGAGATCAATCCACATGATTTAGCAGCGCTTAATATTCCATTGGAACAAATCAATGCAGCACTCAGGAATAATCTGATTGATCAACCGGGTGGTTCCATTAAATCAAATGAAGGCGATATTCGTTTGAGAGGGAAGGGCGTTAAACCTGAACCTGAGAATATTGAACAGATTGTATTACGTACAAATGCCAATGGTGGAGAATTAAAACTGGGCGATGTTGCAAAGGTTGTTCGTCGGTTTGAGGAAGCAGAGACCTATGCGCGTTTTGATGGTAAGCCATCAATTAATTTAACGGTAACCAAAACAGCTGAAGCGTCAACTATTAAGGTGTCTGAACAAATCAGGACGCTAGCTGATGAACTTAGTGAAGAATTACCCGAAAGCATAAATGCTGGGTATCATACTGATTCATCAGTCTATGTTAAAACACGTTTGAATCTGGTTAAGTCGTCCGGGTTGATTGGTTTGATACTGGTTCTGATTTCACTGTATCTCTTATTAAATTTTCGTATCGCCGCCATTACTGCATTTGGTATCCCGGTATCTTTTCTATTTGCCGTCATTCTGCTTTATTATTTTAACTACACGATAAATATGGTCTCGCTGTTTGCATTTCTGATTGTGTTAGGAATGATTGTGGATGATGCAATTATTGTGAATGAGAATGTATATCGACATATAGAAGCCGGTATGTCACCGGTGGATGCTGCTTCATTAGGTTCGAAAGAGGTGTTTTGGCCGGTCGTAGTTTCAACTCTAACGACTATCGCCGCGTTTCTGCCTATGTTCGCGATAGGTGGTATTTTAGGAGAGTTCATAAAAGTAATTCCGGTCGTTGTCTGTTGTGCATTAATAGGATCTCTTATTGAAGCTTTTCTGGTTTTACCTTCTCATGCGGCACATATCCTCAGACTCGAAAAAAAGAAACCACGCTTTAACTGGCAATTTATTCTCGATAAATATGGTCGCTTATTACATTGGTCAGCACTAAATCGTTATTTTATTGCAACACTCAGTGTTAGCGCCCTGGCTATAAGTCTTGTCTATGCGACGACTCGGCTACCGTTCCAGTTATTCGGTGATGTAGAGATTGGACAGTTTTTTGTCAATATAGAAGCACCCAACACCTATAGTCTTGAAGATACGCTTGACTTAGCTGTCGATCTGGAAGGCCGATTAAACAAGATAATGACAAAGCATGAAATGCTAACGTTACTAACCAATGTCGGTGTCAGTGTGATCGATCCCAATCGAAGCAAGACGGGCAGTAATATTCTTCAGTTTGTGGTTGATTTACAAAAACCGGTACCGATTAGTTTCATTGAGAAGTGGGTAACACCCATTGTTAGTCTGGATTTCAATATGAGTGGTTCACGAAAGCGCAGTGCTGATGACATCATTACTGAGATAAGGGATGATTTATTACAGGTCCCGGGTGTTGACCGACTGAGTATATTGAAACCTAACGCTGGTCCGGCGGGTGATGATATCGAGTTAGGTATCGTCAGCTCCGATCTCAATGTATTACAGAAAACTGCAGTTGAGATTAGTGATTATATGAAGCGAATGCCAGGTGTAAATGATGTTGTGCATGACCAGGAACCAGGCAAACTGGAATATAAATATCAATTGAACGAGCGTGGCAGGCGACTCGGCCTGACTCAGAATGAATTGGCCAGTGCTGTACGAAGTGGTTATCTTGGGAATGAAGTGGTGAACATTACCTGGAAAGATAAACGCTTACCTGTTCGTGTCATCTATCCGGAATCAATGCGCGAACAATCAACCAGTTTAAATACGTTGCCCATTATACTGGCATCAGGTCAAACAGTTTATCTCAACGATGTTGCTGATATCAGTATTGGTCGTGGTCTAAATCAAATTCGCCGCCGTGATGCACAGCGAATGGCAAAGATAACTGCTGATGTTGACGTATCGATCACGACACCGAGTGCGGTAACACAACAGATAGAAGAGACTTTTGGAGGCGCATTACAGAAGCGTCCTTACTCATTACTGTATCTGGGTGAAAAGAAAAAAGCAGAAGACTCATTTAAAGGCATGAATCAAGCATTGATTATTGCACTCGCTGTTATCTTCTTTATGTTGACGGCATTATTCAAATCATTAATCGACCCATTAGTAGTCATGTTTGCTATACCTTTTGGGTTTATTGGGGTTGTCATAGGGCATGCTGTGTTTGGTTACAATATTCAGTTTCTCTCTGCGGTCGGGATGTTGGCATTATCTGGAATCATTGTTAACGATTCGCTTATCATGGTTGATTTTATTAAACGATTAAGAGCTGAGGGGAATGACAGAATTACGGCTGTTGTTGAAGCGGGTAAGGTGCGTGCCCGGCCGATTATATTAACGACGATAACTACGTTTTTAGGTGTGTCACCGTTAATTTTCTTTGCAACGGGTCAGACTGCATTCCTCTCTCCTATGGCAGTAAGCCTGGGTTTTGGTTTGGTTTTCGCAACGGTTTTAATTTTATTAACCTTGCCCTGTTTTTATCTTATTGCTGATGATATACGTGCACGAATCTTCAACGGTAAGGATAAAAGTCAAGAAGGTGAAATTTTGACATGAAACATATATTGGTCACAGGCTGTTCCTCTGGCATTGGTCGTTGTATTGCAGAAGGTTTAAAACAACGAGGCTACAATGTATTTGTTACCGCAAGGAAATCGTCTGATATTAAATCATTAAATCAGGCTGGATTTGATGCAATCATTCTCGATTTGAATGATTCCAATTCTATTCAGATTGCTGTTAATTATGTATTAACTAAAACAGACGGGCAGTTGTATGGTTTGATCAATAATGCGGCCTATGGTGTAACAGGAGCCGTTGAAGATTTACCTGCCAAGGCATTACGGGATCAATTTCAAACGAACGTGTTTGGGACGCAGGAATTAACCAATTTGATTATTCCCGTCATGCGGAAAAAAAATCAAGGCAGGATAATTCAAATCAGTTCTGTACTTGGTTTTGTAACCATGCGGTTTCGAGGCGCTTATTGTGCATCCAAATATGCATTGGAATCGTTAAGTGATGCGATGCGTTATGAGTTAAGCAATAGCGGTATTAAAGTTTCTTTAATAGAGCCTGGACCTATCCTGAGCAATTTTAGAAATAATGCGCTCAAGAACTTTCAAGAAATCATTAATAGAGATGAAAGCCATTTTGCAAATGACTATGCCAAAATTGAAAATGAATTGAATGGAGATAGTTATACTGTCCCATTTTCGCTCGGGCCTGAAGCAGTACTGAAAAAGGTAATTCATGCATTGGAAAGTAATAAACCCAGAGCGCGTTACTATGTGACATTCCCAACCTATCTATTTGCTTTCCTTAAACGACTTCTCCCGGGAGTCCTGCTAGATAAGATTCTTGTTAGGGTTTAGGCTATCACTATGTTTAATTAATTTATCCTCTATATAGGAATGTGAAAAATTAATATTCTATTTATGCATTGCTGTTGGGAAAGACATAGGCCGCTCTTTCTTACCAGTGGAATTTTAAAACGCTCGACGATTTTGCAGGCAAGTATAACGCCGGGTATAGATAAAAATATAAGAGGAGTTTAACTCTGATGAGTCAAGTGGACGAGCTTCCCAATAAAAACTTGCGCGATGTCATCAACAATTTGACACTCGATATAAAATATCGCTATATGCCATTTCGGGCTTATTATCGTTACCGCGCCTATAAATATATGGCCTATAAGAACATCGAGATGGGTTTATTAAAATATCTATGTTCACCAGAGAGGGCCAGTGTCGATATTGGCGCTAATCTGGGTATGTTTACCTATTATCTGGCCCGTTATTCACCAACAGTTTTTGCGTTTGAGCCTAATCCATATCCTTACCGTATTCTTAAAAGTGTGATAGACAGGAATGTTAAACTGGAACACGCTGCTATGACTGACGTCAGCGGCGACGTTGATTTGATTGTTTGGCGTAGCTCCAAGGGTTGGACGTCAAATGGAGCGGCAATTGAATGTAATTTAGATGTAGTGGTGGACCATACTGTTGTCAAAGTGCCTGGGTATCGTCTTGATGATTTGGATTTAGGTGAAATTGGGTTTATTAAAATAGACACCGAGGGTCACGAACTGGCAGTGCTGAATGGATCGCTTAAGTCGATTGAATTATATCGACCTAACTTGTTTGTAGAAGTTGAATACTTTCGCACTCAGGAAAAAGAATCAGAGGTATTCACGCTTCTTAAGGATCTAAACTACGATGGATTTTTTCTGGTAAACGGCGTACTTACGAATATCTCAAAGTTCTCTGCTGATGAATTTCAGAACAGGGAAGCTTGTGAAAATGAAAATCGTCGTTACATCAAGGATTTTATTTTTTTACCCAGATAGCGCAAAAAATTAGTAAAGCAATATTGAATTTTTGTAAGAAAGAATATAAGTGCGCAAGGCGATGTTGTGATATGAAATGTGTTCTTGTCAATAGATGTTCTTCAGGTATTGATTGTATTCTCCAGTTCAGCTCTGATTTTTTTAGATAAGATCCTCGTTAGAGTTTAGAGGGTCATTAATCCCGATATTTATCTCAAAAAGAATGCTAGTTAGAGTAAGCTAGTTTGTTGGATAGATTAACTAGATATTAACATCATAAGCTTAAGCATCAGGAACATAAATATAATTATACTTGACCTTACTGTGCAGCTTATATCCAATACTTTGCATATATTCTGTGTAAGAATTGTTATGAAAAAGGTTTTCCATTACGATTACTTTTGTCTTATAGCGCTCCGGAGAAAATCCTTTCATAACTTCTATTTCATACCCTTCGACGTCGATTACAAGTAAATCAATTTTTGATATACCCTCACAGTGGTTCTCTATAATTTGATCCAGTCGGCGAACTCGTACTTTAATCTTTGATTGATTAAAATATGCCAATGCTCCCCTTTTATATTCCGCGTATTCAGGCTTAATGCTTAAAGATGAATAGGAGTGTGCTGATAGTTGGTGTTCGGAGTAATCTGCTCCTGCCTCTACAACTACGAAATCATAATTATCAGCTTCAAAATCGGCAGCAGCGTATTGATAAACTTCATTATTGCAAGCCCGATGAAGAGCAACGAAATGAGGATTTGGTTCAATTCCAATACATCGCCAACCACAGTCACGGAAGTGTTTGCTCATGCTGAGTAATTCGGGAGTTGCACAACCTACTTCAACCATGCGCCCTTGGTATGAAAAGTCAGGAAAAAAGTTTTTGCGGATGTACCGATCGGTGAAAAATTCTGCATAAAATCGATGTTTATTATTCAGTTTGCCGATTATGCAGTTACGGTATTTTATATAAGATAGATATAATGAGGCGGCGCCACGACGAATAATGAAGGCAATTTTCTTTATACTTATAACGGCCATAATTTATAGATAAGATTTAACAATTTTCAGGGACTCCATCTGTCGGGCAATATTGATATCTATATTAATGTTGTTAGAAGTCAGGGTGATTTCATGATCGGTTTACCCCGTTTTTTTACACAAGCTAACGATATTCTAAATACATCATACAAGGGTCTGTTTAGTCTCCACCTCGCGTTCGCCGATATGTTTTGTATCAACTCAATAATCTTTAGCGCTTAATCAATCTTACCTTGCCCAAACAGCAGGTTTTTTAAATGATGCGTTGGTACTTGTTCAGTTAACGTCTAAACAGGCATAGCCAGTAATTCGTCAAGATGATTGTCTACCTGACCAATATAATTTGCGTCCGTACCAAAAAGGCCAAGATGACCATGAATGCTCTTTATTATCCTGAATTCACTGTCGGGCACCAGTTTTTGTTCTGCTTCGCAATCTTTTGGTGGGAAAAACATGTCTTCATCAATCGGCATGACAAACATTTTAGCCTTGATTTTTCCCAGTGCGGCTTCCAGATCGCCACCGGTATGTCGGCTGACATCGCCGCGCTGCCATTTCCAGGCCATGCTTAAGAGATCGTTCGGGTCCATAGCGCCAAAATAACCAAACATGAATGTCGTCAGGAAGTCTTGAACAGATGAAAAGCCCAGATCTTTCCAACATTCCTGCTTGTAAAACTCTGTACTCCAACCCATTGTTGCCCAGATTTCAGCATGGCGTCGTAAACCTTGATGAACCTCAAAATTTGAGGAATACCAGCCGTCCTTCCATGCTGGATCAGAAGTTATGGCATCAATCAGTGTCTTGGTAAATAAAAAATCGTGTTCTGTATTTTTGGCAGTGCCGGCGATGGGTGCAGCGCGTTTGACCATGTCTGGAAATCGAACCGCCCATTCATAGGTCTGTTGCGCACCCATAGAACCGCCGACTACCAATGCGAGTTCTTTAATGCCAAATTTCTTATTAATGAATTTTTGTTGTGCGCGCACATCATCACCAATTCTTACATGCGGAAAATTAGTGCGACCATTAGGAAAAGGCGTGTTATGTGGTGAACTGGACAATCCATTTCCAATTTGATTGATAGTGATAATGAAATATTTTTCCGGGTTCAGCGCATGTTCTGTTCCTACGTAAACCTGCTCCATTATTTTGCTGGTACCTGAATACCATGTTGGAACAACAATAGCGTTGTCTTTGGCTTTATTCAGTTTGCCAAATGTCGAGTAAGCTAATTGACATCCACGGATCGTGCCGCCTTCTTCTAGTTGGAAATCACCTATATCATGAAGTTCATAAGGGCCATGATTCTCTTGTGAATAATAGCTATTTTCGTTCATTGACTTCCCCTGTTAGTTATTATTTATGCTCTAATTATGACGATAGATTAAAGTGTGAAACTGCAATCACTTTTTTCGAAGAATATCAGATTGCCAATAAAGTGGGTAGGTGTCTCAAGATATAGAATTGGTCTTGTGGTGAAAAGTAATAGTAATATTTTAAATATTAAACCTTGATATCAGCGTCAGGGTAATTTGATAACTGGCTTTTCTTTATTCTTTTTATAAAGGGTAACTATATTTCCTATACCTTGTACAAGTTCAGCATGCGTGTCTTCACATATTTTATTTATTCCCGCATCACGTTCTTCACGTTCACCGAGTCGGCATTTTACCTTGATTAATTCATGCCGTTCCAATGCTTCATCTATTTCTTTAATAAGCCCTTTTGTTATGCCATGTTGACCAGCCCAGACGACCGGTTTTAGATGGTGAGCGGCCTGGCGCAGGAATTTCTTTTGTGCATTATTAATTTTCATATTGTTTGTAAATATACTCCGGTTTCAATTCAAATTATTTCGAATAACATCATGTAATCAATGTGCCTGAATAAGTATTTAAGCTAACATTAATGAATCTCTTCTTCGTCGCCTGTCTGTATATCATATTCATTGTCAGGCTCATCTGATTCATCATCATCACTATCTATCATAGATGATGTATCGGACGATACGCCAATATGAAATGCCGCGTAACCAGGCAGCATAAACTGATTTAATGCCATGCCAAGCACACGACCTTTTACTGGAGATACTATTTTTAGTTGTTCAGTTGTTAGCGGGTTGATGATATAGCCGAGTAATTGATTGGTTTTTACATTGGCACCAATTGCTACTTTCGACATGAGTATGCCACCACTATTCACTCTTACCCAACGCGAACCATAATAGATGGGTTGTGGTTCAAACCAGAGATGCAGCTTCTTTAATATACCGAGATTACCAATCAGCGTATCAATTGTTTCTATACCAGACTCAACATATTCTTCCTGTAGTGAACCAGGTTGACCAAGTTCAAATGCAACGGTCGGAATTCCTGCTTGCGTTGCCGCCGCTCTTAAACTTTTACCATGCCCTGATTTGTGTAAGACCGCTGTTGAACCAAAGTGTGTGACAAACTCCTGGACCATTGGATTATTCATGTCCGCTCGTAATTGTGGCAAATTATTACGTTTAAATGATCCTGTATGAAAATCGACTACGTAATTACAATGTTTTATTATTTGTGTAAAAAATCGATATGCAATTCGTGATGCAGCACTTCCTCTCGGGTTTCCAGGAAAGTACCGGTTGAGATCACGCCTATCAGGTAGATAGCGTGAATTACCAGTGAATCCAAATATATTCACAATAGGGACACCGATAACTGTGCCATTAATTTCTGCGGGATCCAGATTGCGAATTACACGTCTGACAATCTCAATACCATTTAATTCATCACCATGAATTGCAGCAACTAAACAAAGCACTGGTCCAGGCTTGCTTCCTCTCACGACTATGACGGGAGGTTTGACTGTTTTTCCGGAAAATGATTGTCCAGCAGACCAGCTGAGTTCTCTCAATTCTCCAGGTTGAACTACTTCTTTTAAAATAGTTAAAGGCGATTGCTCTGTTTGTTTGAGCTTGATCTCGGCCGATTCATTTTCTTTGATTAAATCTTCGATTGTCTCCGGCTCTTCGGGATATTCTGAAATATTTTGTTCAATTGTGATATTTAGATCGACAGGTATTTCTGGCGTTATAATCTCGATTTCGTTTGAGCCAGTTTCCTCAGCAGATAAATTGTTTGGAGAAACCAGAGGGCTTGTTATTAATAAAAACAATAAAATCTCTTTATAGATCTTTAAGTTCATAATTTTATTAATATTCAATTTTATAAAATAGTTTGAATTATCGATATTCGATCTTCTATTTTTTCAGGAAGCGTTTTTATTTTATCAATGGCATCAAGGCGATGTTTTAAGCCTTGTCCATTTGCTATTTGTATCGCGAGTCCTGGCCTTGCATTAAGTTCAAGTATAAGTGGGCCCAATTCTGCATCGAGGACAATATCTACTCCAAGGTAACCTAATGGAGCAAGCTGATAACAACTTGCGGATAAGAATAATAGTTGCTGCCAGTCAGGGATGTGTACATCAGATAGCGCAGAACCAAAATCAGGATGTTCATATACACGGCGGTCATTACAAACAGCGAGTGTGGTAGTACCCGTCATTAAATTAATGCCAACACCTACAGCGCCTTGATGCAGGTTTGCTTTACCATCTGATTGTTGTGTTGGCAGACGTAACATAGCCATCGCAGGAATGCCTTTGTAGATCAACATACGTATATCGGGCACACCTTGATAACTGATTGAATTAAATATTGGATCGAATTTGACTCGGTATTCAATGATTGCTTGATCGACTTGACCACCAAGGCTATAGACACCGCCCAGTATATTCTCTATATGATATCTAATCGCTTCCGAATTAATTGCAGTATTGTTTGGTTTAATAAACAAATCCCCACGACGATTATCAATAACCAGTATGCCTTTACCACCACTACCATGAGCAGGTTTAACCACAAAATCTTTTTTATCATGAATTATTTGATTGAACGAATTTATTTCGTGGACTGTAGTAATTAAGCCGTATAATTTGGGAACAGCAATATTAGCTTCTTCAGCCAGTTGTTTTGTATAGACTTTATCATCGACAAACTTATAAAGTTTCCGAGGGTTATGCGGCATAACATAACTACGATTACGGGCATTGATGCCCACAACACCTGCTTCACGAAGTTTTTGTATTCGTTTTAGCATTTTTATCTTCTTCGTTGGCGAGATCTTTGAATCTGATTAATTCACTAATACGATAACCTGTGTATCTACCTGCGGTTAGAAAAATTGCTAATATAAATAATAAGAGCTCAGGAAAATTAAACATAAGATGTTCAAGTTGATTATTAGTCATCACAAAATAGCCTATTATTGCGATAAACAGACTGCCCAGACCTTCTTTTATCGCACCAAAGGCCCCGGCTTCTTCCCATGTAATTGATAAACGTTCTATAACCATAGTCAGTATAACTATGGGAAATAATGCTATTGATATACCACGATCAATATCAAGGTCATTACTCATTAGACTGATAGTTAACATCAATACTATGACCATGACCAGAACGGCACTGAGTCGTGGCACGAGCAGTAGATTCAGTCGTTCGAGAAAAAAACGAAACGCCAAGCCACTGCCTGTTATAAGGCAGAATAGAATGATGCCCCATAATAATTCTGTTTCTCTAAATGCCAGAGATATTAGGATCGGCATAAACGTACCGAAGCAGGGTACTCCCACGACCGTACGCATCAGGACGACGACAAGCGCGCCGAGAGGAATCATTAGTAATATCTGGTATACATGTTGGGACGCAAGCGCCAGCTTATATAAGGACCAGCTATTTAGAAATGATTGTTTTGTCTTTGCACGTTCTTGCGATATGTCAGCTTCCGAATAAGGACGTTGTGATAAAGTAAAACGAAGGTGTTCGTTTCTCCCGCCCTCAACATTTAACATTGGTTCGTCGCTGATACTCCAACGCATGAAGTTAGAGGGGTAACCTTTATTACCCGAAAGCGGATCAAAGCCTTCCCATGTTTGTCCATTATGTACTTCAAGCCAGGAAATCAGTTTTGCATCTTTGACTCCATCATCCAGGCTGATTCCATTAACCATGCGTGATGAAATTCGTGCCCCTTCCAAAACATACATGATGCGTTTAACCCATTGCTCTGTTCCGGGAACAGCTCCTTTTTGTATAACAAAAATATTTTTGTTCGGTGATGGATCATTAAGTTGTACCAGCAATTGACTGACAAAAGTAAATATATCCGCTGATTCGCTACGCACTTTCCCCAATGTATCTTCTATTGCAGAAGCCAATGGTTCTTCATACTCGGGTTTTACTGGAGCAACCGGGATCTTATATTTAATAGTATCGCTCTTAGAGACAGAATCCTCGGGAACGACTTCTATTCGATAATAAAGACGTTGTTTTCCCTTTGCATTTCGAATCGACCATTCAGCTCGACGGTCTTTTTGCTTGCTGGTAACATTCAGGCCATAGTTACGGGAAACAAAAAACTCATCCAGCTTTAAAAAATTTCCAAGGTTGTCTGGAATATCAAGGTTGACAGTAGACGAGCGACCCAAACCATCAAATTCAACACGTGCTTCAACGGCCCAGATTGAAGAGGTTTGATTTGGAACTAGCGGGAGTCCTAAAGTTTTGACCTTTGCATACATTAAGCCCAGGCTGGTTAAGGCGAGCAATAGACAAAATATTTTAACATTTAACTCACGCATCACTGACATGGTTTCCGGCTAGTGTGTATGGCCGTAAATTATAAGGGAGGACTACTTTTTATGTAAGCAGGATTTATTTGCAGTAAAGGTTTTGCCAGGATCTATAAGCACATTATCTTTTAATGTCCTGCGACCTAACAGTAGCGGGTAATGAAAGTTTGATCGGTCTGTCAGTGTAACGGGAGTTTTATAATTTTTCCCATTGAGACAAAATTCCATCTCGATTACATAACGTATCATGCTATCCCCAACATGTTCTTTGATTTTCGTTTCTCTAATAACAGGTCTTTCAACGACAATCTTTTTTTCAGACTGATTGTTCTTTTTATTGATTGGTTGGGTCAAAGTAAACCTTACCCATAGCTCATCATCCATATGATATTCCTCAATCTGGGTTGCATGGATGGAACTAGTGAGGGCGCCCGAATCCAGTTTTGCTCTTACTTTAATACCCCACGGTTTAATTAAAGCAGACTCTAACCAGCCTAATACTTCAGGTTCGGCATTTACATAGGGATGAAATAAAACTGATAACAACAGTACGGCATTCGAAAGGATTTTTATGATCATGTTCTGAGTATAATTTAGCTGCATAATAGATACAAAAAGTTGATGCGTCTTTCTAAAGATGTTGAATATCAGGTCTTGTATTAATCAGACATATGAAAGGTAATTTAATTTCACTTCCAAACTGAATATAAATGTGGCGAAGGTATTTCCCTCTTATTGCGAGGGAATCATGCTAATACAATCAACCGGGCAAGGTGCGATGCAGAGCTGGCAGCCAGTGCAATAGGAATTAATGACGCTATGCATTTGTTTTGGGGCGCCAAGAATGGCATCTACCGGACAGGCAGCAATACATTTCACACAACCAATACAATGCTCTTCATGAATGAATGCGATACGTGGTTCATCATATTTATCTGTTTCTTTATATAGTGGTTTGATCGGCAATCCTGTTGCTGCTGATAATGCCTCTACTGTTTCAATGCCGCCAGGTAAACATCGATTAATATCTGCTTCACTATTGACTATCGCCTCTGCATACGGTTGGCAGCCATTAAAACCACAATCACGACATTGCGTTTGCGGTAGCAGTTTATCAATAGACTCAATATCTTTATTCATTAATGAATTATGGACAGGTACAGGTTTGATCTGTCTCGGGAATATTATTTAACCTTCATTCCCGGTTCTGCACCAGAATCGGGGCTTAAAATAAAAAGATCCTTACCTCCAGCGCCGGCGGCGAGTACCATGCCTTCAGATAAACCAAAGCGCATTTTTCGCGGTGCGAGATTAGCTACCATCACGGTCAGTTTCCCTTCGAGGTCTTCCGGGCTATAGGCTGATTTAATGCCAGCAAAAACGTTACGAGTCTCACCACCCAAATCCAGTGTCAATTGTAATAGTTTATCGGCACCTTCAACATGTTCTGCTTTGATAATTTTGGCGATGCGAAGATCAACTTTCATGAAATCATCAATCGTAATCTCATCAGCGATAGGGTTATCAGCTAACGGGCCACGTGCAACAACTTGTTCAGTTGCGTTGGCGGTTAGATCTTCTTTACTGTCTTCAACCATGGCGTCTATGTGCTCCTTTTCGACTCGCGTCATCAGGGGTTTAAATTTATTTATATCGTGATCAATTAATGCGCTTCCAGCATCTTGCCATTGTAATGGTGCAATATTAAGAAACGTTTCAGTTCTGGTAGCCAATACCGGTAAGACCGGTTTTAAATATAATATTAATAAGCGAAAACAATTAATACCCATACTGCAAACGGCCTGTAACTCTTCATCCCGCCCTTCTTCTTTAGCGATAATCCAGGGTTTGTGATCATCAATATATTGATTGGCCTTATCTGCCAAGGACATGACCTCACGCATTGCTTTCGAGTATTCGCGTGCTTCATAGGCATTTGCAATAGTTTTATTGGCATCAACCATGGATTTCAAAAGTGTTTGGTCGTGGATATTCTTTGAAAGTTTTCCATCAAAACGCTTACTAATAAAACCCGCGCAACGACTGGCGATATTCACTACTTTGCCCACTAAGTCTGAATTCACCCGGGCGGTGAAGTCTTCCAGATTAAGATCAATATCATCAACACCCGACCCCAATTTTGCCGCGAAGTAATAACGCAGGTATTCCGGATTCAGGTGATTTAGATAAGTACGTGCGGTAATAAACGTGCCGCGAGACTTGGACATCTTTTGCCCATCAACCGTCAGAAAGCCATGCGCGAAGATGGCTGTTGGTGTTCTAAAACCGCTGCCTTCCAGCATTGCCGGCCAGAATAAAGCATGAAAATAAATAATATCTTTACCAATAAAATGGTACATCTCGGTATCGCTACCGGCTTGACACCATTCATCAAAATTTAATTCGGATTTATCACAGAGGTTCTTAAAGCTGGCCAGATAACCCATTGGCGCGTCCAGCCAGACATAAAAATATTTACCGGGTGCATTCGGGATCTCAAAACCAAAGTAGGGCGCATCGCGCGAGATATCCCATTCTTGTAAACCTGCTTCAAACCATTCATCGAGTTTATTGGTGACCTCGGTTTGCAGATGTCCGGCACGGGTCCACTTGTGCAACATATCTTCAAAATCACCGAGCTTGAAAAAATAATGCTCCGATTCTCTCTCAATAGGTGTCGCACCCGAAACAGCAGAAACCGGGTTCTTTAAATCAGTCGGGCTATAGGTTGCACCGCAGGATTCGCAACTATCGCCATACTGATCAGCCGTTCCACATTTGGGACATTCACCACGGATAAAGCGGTCCGGAAGGAACATTTCTTTTTCAGGGTCGTAGAGTTGCTTGATGGTGCGCTTATTAATGTGTCCCTTATTATCCAGCGATTCGTAGATGGTATTGGCCAGCCACTGGTTTTCATCAGAGTGAGTACTGTGAAAATTATCAAACGCGACCGAGAATTCCTTGAAATCGGCCTGATGTTCCTCAGAGATGCGTGCAATCAATGCTTCCGGTGTAATTTCTTCCTTTTGTGCGCGTAGCATAATCGGTGTGCCGTGAGCATCATCGGCACAAACGTAATAGCATTCATGCCCCTGCATTTTTTGGAAACGTACCCAGATATCAGTCTGGATATATTCGACTAAATGCCCGATATGGATAGAACCATTGGCATAGGGCAGGGCACTGGTAACGAGAATCTTTCTTTGTTGGTCCGACATTCTATTTATAAGTCTCAAATTGGGGCGCTAAAGTAGCATTATTCAATAGCAGCGTGAAGTGATGCCGAGAAATATTGTAGAATACGCGTCCAATTCATAGCTTAGGTTGTAATTCAATGTCGGCAGTCAGTCGCGAACAAATAGAAACCATTCTTTCCGGTGTCAATGATCCTTACAGTAAACAGGATCTTGTTAGTTTAAAGGCAGTAAAGGAAATTATTATAAATGGCAGTAAAGTCGCCGTTGCAATTCAGCTGGGTTATCCAGCGGAAGGATTTAAACAAGACTTGGTACAAATGATCATTAGCGCACTGGCTGAACAAGGTATCAGCGATGTCACTGTGGAGGTTACTAGCAAGATTGTGCCTCATTCAGTTCAGCAAGGTGTCCAATTATTGCCAAATGTTAAAAATACCATTGCTGTGGCTTCGGGTAAGGGTGGGGTAGGTAAATCCACAACCTCGATTAATCTGGCGCTGGCGTTACAAGCTGAAGGTGCCAAAGTGGGTATTTTGGATGCCGATATTTATGGGCCGAGCCAGCCGAGAATGCTGGGTTTAAAAGGTAAGCCGGATACGACTGATGGCAAAACGGTTGAGCCAAAGGTGAGTTACGGGATACAGTCGATGTCGATTGGTTATTTGATCGAAGAAGATACGCCGATGATCTGGCGCGGTCCTATGGTCACAGGTGCACTGGAACAGTTGTTAAACGATACTAATTGGCAGGATCTCGATTATTTGATTATAGATCTGCCTCCCGGTACAGGTGATATTCAGTTGACCTTGTGTCAAAAGATCCCGGTTAGTGGTGCTGTGATCGTGACTACGCCGCAGGACATTGCGTTACTGGATGCGAGAAAGGCATTGAAGATGTTTGAAAAAGTGAATGTACCCGTATTGGGAATTATTGAAAATATGAGTACCCATATTTGTAGTCAATGTGGACATGAAGAACATATCTTTGGCAGTGGAGGTGGAGATCAAATGGCGAAACAATATAATGTTGATTTGCTGGGTTCATTGCCTCTGGATATTCGTATCCGTGAAGGCGTTGATAATGGTAAGCCAACAGTAGCTATAGAACCTGATTCAGAAATTTCGATGAATTACCGTGAGATTGCCAGGCGTACTGCGGCTAAGTTAGCAATTCAAGCAAAAGACTATACAAATAAGTTTCCGAAAATCGTCATTGAAAATAACTAAGAGAAAATAGATGAGTGTAAAATCAGACAAATGGATACGCCGTATGGCGGAAAAACATGGCATGATCGAACCTTTTGAAGCAGGCCAGATAAAAACGAAAGGTTCTGAGCGTTTAATTTCTTATGGCACCTCCAGCTATGGATATGATGTGCGTTGCTCCGATGAATTTAAAATCTTTACGAATGTACATTCGGCAACAGTGGATCCGAAAAAATTTGATGAAAAAAGTTTTGTCGATATAAAAGCGGATAGCTGCATTATTCCGCCTAATTCATTTGCTTTGGCCAGAACGGTTGAGTTTTTTCGTATCCCACGAAATGTATTAACAATTTGTCTGGGTAAATCTACCTATGCTCGCTGTGGCATTATTGTGAACGTCACCCCACTAGAGCCGGAATGGGAAGGTCATGTAACGTTGGAATTTTCAAATACGACAACACTACCTGCTAAAATCTACGCTAATGAAGGTGTGGCGCAAGTTATTTTTATTGAATCGGATGAGGTCTGTGAAACATCGTATAAAGATCGTGCTGGAAAATATCAGGGCCAAACTGGCGTTACGTTACCAAAGACATAACAATCCTGCGTATTATTGCTTGCATGTTGAAACAAAACCCTCAGCGATTTTTCAAATAGTTATTCTCACTCGCAGCTAAATCATCACGAAAGTGTCAATACTATTTACACTTTTAAAAACGCATAATATTTTTTTCAAGCCTATTACATATAATACCGGTGATGATAGAAAATATGTCCAACATTGTTTTTAATTAATATTCATGAGTATGGCGAATTTCCCCATTTTTATAAAACTTAAAAATTGCCCGTGTCTGATTGTGGGTGGGGGCGATGTCGCCAGCAGGAAAGTACAACAATTGTTGAAAGCAGATGCCAGAATAACGGTAATTGCACTGAAAATTAACAGCACTTTGAAGGGTTTGGTTCGGAATGGGTTGATTACCCATCTTCAAAAAAGCTATGAGCAAATCGATATAGAGCAGATGGAGCTAGTCATTGCAGCTACAGATGACCGAAAATTAAATAATTTAATCGCCCAACATGCCCAATCCAGAAAAATTTTAATCAACGTTGTCGATAATCCCGATGCCGGTACGTTTATTATGCCGTCTGTGATTGATCGCAATCCGGTCATGATAGCGGTGTCCACGGGTGGTGCATCACCTGTTTTGGCAAGATTATTACGTGCGCGATTGGAAACTTTAATTCCGGCAAGTTATGGCAAGTTGGCAAGACTTATCTCACGCTTCAGAGAGAGAGTTAAGAGGCAGTTTCCGGATATAAGAGAACGGCGGCGCTTTTGGGAGCATATATTACAAGGTCCTGTTGCTGAGATGTTATACGCGGGTCAGGATCAAAGGGCGATGGACTCGTTGGAAAAACAACTAGCCGAAGAATCTCCTTACGAGGATTCAAGAGGTGAAGTGTATCTGGTCGGTGGCGGACCAGGAGATCCCGATCTGTTAACTTTTCGGGCTTTGCGTTTGATGCAACAGTCGGATGTTGTGCTATATGACAGACTGGTTGCTCCTGCAATTGTTGATCTGGTTCGTAAAGATGCTGAGAGAATTTATGTTGGGAAAGAGCGTGATAAACATGCTCTTCCTCAAAATGAGATAAATCGTTTACTGGTTGATCTGGCAAAACAGGGTAAGCGTGTATTACGGTTAAAGGGTGGTGACCCCTTTATATTTGGAAGAGGAGGAGAGGAGATTGATCTGCTTTCTGAAAATGATATTCCATTTCAGATTGTTCCCGGTATTACTGCGGCAAGTGGTTGTGCATCATATTCCGGTATTCCACTAACCCATCGTGATTTTGCACAGTCATGCCTGTTTATTACAGGCCATCTCAAAGATGGGACAATGAATCTGAATTGGCCTGCATTAGTTCAGCCACAACAAACTTTGGCCGTTTATATGGGTACACATGGAATTGAGATATTAAGTCGAGAATTAATTAAACATGGGTTATCGGAAAATATGCCTGCTGCAATCGTGCAACAAGGGACGACAGGTGAACAACGTACCTATATAACTACAGTAAAAGATTTGCCCAAGATACCTGAACAATACGAGGTTAAGCCTCCTAGCATGATAATTATTGGTAATGTCGTTTCATTACATGAAAAACTTGCCTGGTTTGAACCAGATAAGTCTTGATCAAAAACTGTTTACACCACCTTCGCTTCCTGAATCCATCATTTTATCGGTTTGTACTGCCAGTTCCAGGGCAAGTTCTATCGCTTTTTTTATAACGGCTGCTTCGTTACTTGCATTCAACTTATCAGAAGCAATTAGTCCGGTTAAAATTTGTGTTGCTGCATTATAGATAGTTGGTTCAATAACAAGGTCATTTCTATGAAAAGCAATACGTGTCATTTCTGACATATCTCTGTGTGCCATTTTAATGCTCCGTTTAGTTGAGTTTTATATTTATATAATTTTAGTTGGTGAAGATTATTCTTTCTTTAGTTTCAAAGAAACTGAATTTATGCAGTAGCGGAGTCCTGTAGGTTGTGGACCATCTTCAAAAACATGACCAAGATGAGCATCACATTCTTTACACATCACTTCGACTCGTTGCATGCCTATGCTGTTATCGATTTCTGTTTTTATGTTTTCTCCCTTAGGTTCCCAGAAACTGGGCCAGCCAGATCCGGAGTCATATTTTGCTTCAGAGCTAAAAAGTTGGCTACCACAGCAAGTGCAGTAATAAGTTCCTTCCTCTTTACAGTTGTTGTAAATGCCTGTGAAGGCGCGTTCGGTTCCTTTCTTTCTGCAGATGGCATATTCTTCAGCAGATAATTCTTTTCGCCATTCTTCGTCAGATTTATGTATGTTTTTGTTCATATCAGTTTCCGGTGACAACGTCTTTAAGTATATCGACGATTCGTCCGGTCGCTTTTTCAACCAATACAACGGCATTATTGACAATTGTTCGTTCCAGACCTTCCGCAGGACTTGGTAATTCAGACTCTAGATTGGCAGGTAAATCACGTTTTGCCAAACCGGGAGGTAATGTCCCATTTCGCTCCAGTTGTTTTGCAAGTCCGGGAGGGAGCTTTTCTTTTTTAGCTAAACCGGGAGGCAGGCCTTTCTTCTTATCTTTTTTATTAGAACTGATGTCTTTTTTGTCTGACTTGACCGCTTCTTGCTTAAAGTATTTATCAATGATCTGTTTTTCCAATTCAGTAAAGCCACCTTCTATTGCCTTATCTATAACAGCATCTACAACAGTCGCGTCAGCTATAGAAGATGTTGAATATACACCCACAACACTAATTGCGATTAAAAAATGATTCTTTTCATTGCTTATTACTCTCCAGAGTTTCGACGTTACTCAGTGTATGCGTATCTTATCTTTATCCTAAATGATGTCACATTATTTCAAATAATACTTGAAAGTACTCTTTTTGTTCTCTATTCTGAGAAAGAGTACTTAAGGAGAACGTTAGATGTTAACAGGTCTTGAAGAAAAAATTTTACAGTGCATTACCCGTTACATTACACAGCATGGGCATGCACCAACACTGGTCGAAATTGGAGAAACGCTTGATATTAAATCGAAAGGGACTGTACATCGATATGTGGAGTCACTTATTGAAAAAGGGCATCTGCACAGGACTGGTCGTAGTTGGCGTGGTCTGCGATTAACAGGCGAACAAAGTCGAAGATTGCTCATTTTACCTTTTGCCGGCCGTATAGCAGCCGGTCAGCCCATAGAGGCAATTCCTGAACAATTGGAAATAAATTTTTCAGAAATGCTGATGGGGGACGATCGTTATGTACTCGAGGTGAAAGGAGACTCAATGATCGAAGCAGGTATTTTTAATCGTGATCTTGTCATAGTTCGGGAATCCAGTACGGCTGATAATGGTGACATCGTTGTCGCATTAATTGATAACGGTGAGGCAACACTAAAGAAACTACGAAAACACGGTGATCGCGTTGAATTAATTCCGGCAAACCAATCTATGGCTCCCATGATATATCCAGCCGACCGAGTTCATATTCAGGGTGTCGTAGTGGGCCAGGTAAGATGTTACAAATAAAAACACTGGACAGTGTCTAGCGTCTAGATAAATCAGGCATAAAAGTAATTATTTCAAGGTAAACTGTTGTTTTAACATTGGTCGGATTAATTATGCCGGTCTTTGGTGTATTAATTTAATAATCATAAGTTCGTGGCGAATTGTAACCAGTTGTTGTTTTTCAGGGGTATTGATTCTGAGATAGTTTTTTTCATATATAATACAAAAACTCATAAGCATCCATCGTATTTCGTTGGGAGAACATATCACTGTGGCAATTGAAGAACTGGAATCTTATATCAACCAACTTGGTGTAAGATTTATTGAGTGGGCAACAAGCCCCCAATTTTATGCGCAATGCGGCATGATTATCTTATCTATTACCATCTCTTTCCTGATTGCTAACGCATTAAAAAATTACATACCGATACTCAAGAATGAGCCGACAGAAGGACGATTGTATCTAATTAGAAAAACGATACATGATACAGATGACTTGCTTTTCCCTTTGTTTTCAGTTTTTACGCTGGCGATCACTGTTGAATTAAGCACGTTAGTTTTGCATCAAAGCGGACTTCTGCGCATTGTGCAGGGTTTGGCCGTTATTGTCCTGCTCTATACATTTATATCTCATTTTATTAAGAAACAGATTGTCAAAACAGTGATCAAATGGATCGGTATTCCGATTGCAATATTGCAAGTTTTTGGTTGGTTAGATGATGTGTCCTCATTTCTTGACACGATTGATATGCAAGTAGGTAACATCGAAGTAAGTCTCTTTGATCTGGCCCGCGTTCTTGTTTTCGGTTCACTGCTATTTTGGTTGGGTCGTATATCCAATAGTGTCGGTCAACAACTAATCCGAAATCAGGAAGACCTTGAACTTGGCACACGTGAAGTATTTGCCAAGTTGTTTGAAGTAGGGATATTTGTTGTCATCTTTATATTACTACTTCAGGTTATGGGAATTAATCTGACCGCACTCGCAGTTTTTGGAGGTGCGGTTGGTGTGGGTCTTGGTTTTGGCTTACAAGCAATCGCTTCTAATTTTATTTCAGGTATTATCATCCTATTGGATCGATCTATCACTGTTGGCGATTATATTGAGCTTGAAGATGGACGGACAGGAATTATCCGTCAATTAAAAATGCGTTCTACGACATTAGAAACTTTTGATGGTAAAGACATCATGGTTCCTAATGAACAATTCATAACAACAAACTTTATTAACTGGACGCATAAAAACAAAAAACAACGATATACAATTGAGTTTCAGGTGGCTTACAAAACGGATTTGCATAAATTATTTGAAATATTGCGAGAAGTAGTTGCCAGTCATCCACAGGTAATCAGTGGTGATCATATTCCCATAGAGGAACGTCCAGATGCTGAAATAGCCGGTTTCGGTGATTCAGGTGTCGATATCCTGATTGAATTCTGGATGGAAGGTATTGACGATGGGCCAAATCGTGTTGGTGCTGACTTATTATTAATGATTTGGGATGCATTGAAAGAGCATGATATGGAAATCCCTTTTCCTCAACGAGAAGTCAAGATACTCAATCCACAGTAATTTATTTGTTATTGAAGGTTATTTAATTTAGCTAATATTTTACCAGCAGTATGAAACCATATTCACAAGCTTGTGAAAATAATAAAATTCCTATTTTTAGTTCGCTTGTAAAATGGTTTATTGATGTAAATCATGTATTGGAAATTGGCTCAGGCACGGGCCAGCATGCGGTGTTTTTTGCAGAACAATTCCCATCACTTTTTTGGCAGCCAAGTGATCTGCTAGAAAATCATCCCGGAATTATTCAGTGGATAGATGAGACTCAATTATCAAACATCCAATATCCGATTTCACTCGATGTGAAAACTGATGTTTGGCCAGATACAAAATTTGATGCGGTTTATACTGCAAATACCTGTCATATCATGCATTGGAATGAAGTTGTTACCATGTTTGAGGGAGTATCAGCGATCCTGTCTGGTGCTGGTCTGTTTATTATTTATGGACCATTTAATTATAACAATGCATATACAAGTCTGAGTAATGAACATTTTGACAGAATGTTGAGGACAAAAGATCCGGAGAGTGGACTAAGGAATATTGAAGATTTAATAGCTTTAGCTGACCAAAATGCGTTTAGTCTTATGGAAGATAATGATATGCCTGCTAATAATAGACTTTTAATTTTCAAGAGAAATAATTTAGATAACAGGAAGTGTGAATTAAATCCCGAGATTACTTAATGTCACCATAATATCATTAAGTATAGCAGTTGCTCTTGGGTGGTCAGTTTCAAAATCTTCAATAGATTTTTTAATGTTATCGATAATAAAGTTTTTATCTTCCGATGAGGCTTCATTTAAAGCTTCGATCTCATCTATGAGGGCGGTAATATGTTTTTTTGCCTCTAAATTATCTATGGAAATATGCTCTAATTCCTTCTTGAGAGATGATATTTTATCATTGAGATTGTCTTGCATAATATATTTTTACCTGTAATGAAAAACCATTTTTGAAATTGAGTATAATTCTATCTCAATAGTATGCAATATATCTAAAAATCAGCGATGCAAATTTTTATAAACTTTAAATATATATGTTTAATTATACTATTAATGAGTGTCCAGTCATTAATGGCAGAGCATTGCCCGACCCCGGAAAAAATTAAAGAAAGGAAAATTAACCGGGATTATGAATGGACTCTAGATGAGCGACGCACGCTTGAGGATGTATTGTCTGTAGAAAAGTTATATTCGGTTAGAATTAAAAATGATGCTGAATATATAGCCTGTTATTACTCTGGAAGCAAAAACCTGCTTCGCCTGGATGGCAAACCTTTGAAACAACCTTGTATAATCAGGGCTATTTCGGGGCATTGGGAATCAACCAATTTAGGTGAACATGTATGCAAGGAAGATGATCTTGCGCTTTGTGAATATGACATCAGATGTGAAGAAATTAATGACCCGAATTAATGCTTGTTATTTCAATCGCGATAATAAAAACAATCATTATTGTAAAACGATAAAATAGTGCTAGTATCGTTGAATCAATGATTTTGGGAGGAGATTCCGTGATATTTGGTAGTAAAAAAGACGATAGTTCGTCTAAGGAACAAGTTGAAAAGCTGGAGAAACAAAACCGGATTATGCGTGCCGCCCTTGAGTTTTAAGCAGATGTAACGAACTGGGAAGAAGGCCATAAATATCGTGATGAGGATAATGCGACGATTTTTACTGATGGGTCAGAATCAGGTGCCACCGTAGACAAGGGAAGTAAAGCCTATCGTGCCTTAAAGGCATGTGACTCTGCCTAACCATTTATCTTATCTTGTTAATAGTTGTCCGAGAATATTAACCTCGGACAACTATCATGACTGTTTTGATTTCGTAGAATCAAACTGAAGCTGGTTATCATACGAAATTCTCTGTCTATTAAATATAAATTCCACGTAGTGTAATTCTAATGAATGGACTTCCCAAAAGGATAGAACCTAAAACTTTGCCTGCCGGTTATGAACTGCAATGTTACACAATTTCCAGTGTACTTGGACACGGCGGGTTTGGTGTTACTTATCTCGCAAATGATAATAATCTTGACCGGGAGGTCGCTATTAAAGAGTTCATGCCGCGCGATATTGCTGCACGTGACAATGACTTCACTATTCATCCACTAAATGACGGAATGGGTGAGCAACTAGCGTGGGGCATGGAGCGGTTTATTCGAGAAGCACGAACACTATCAAAATTTAATCATAATAATATCGTTCGGGTTCATTCTGTTTTTGAAGCAAATAACACGGCTTATATGGTGATGAGTTATGAGCGTGGTGTTAGTTTCCATGAAAAACTGCTTAAAGATGGTCAGCCTTCTGAAGAAGAATTAAAAGATATGCTCTTGGGGTTGTTGGATGGTATGGAAGTTCTTCATGAAGCGAGATTTATTCATCGGGATATAAAGCCAGGTAATATTTTTATAAGAGAAGATGGTACTGCTATATTGCTTGACTTTGGATCTGCCCGGCAGGCTATTGGTGAAGAAACAATGACACTGACCAAGGTTGTAACTCCTGGCTATGCTCCCTTCGAACAGTATTATGGTCAAAGCGCTATGCAAGGCCCCTGGACCGATATCTATGCATTAGGTGCGACGTGTTACAGGGCGATAACGGGAGATCCTCCGATGGATTCGACGTTTAGAAACCGTCACACCGGAGAAGAGGCAATCAAGGAAATCTGGGATGAACTGGATAAGTATAGTAAAAAGTATTCAACTTTTTTTCTTCGTGCAATTGAGCATTCATTAAGAAGTAAATATCAGGAAAGACCCCAATCAGTCAAAGAATGGCGTGCAATGCTGGATGATCCAAGCATATCAACACAAACGCAATGGCGATTAGCGACCGGCAGCTATATGAATAAGAATGCAAAGGCGACAACTATTGTTAAAAATAAGTCGTGGAAGAAATATTTGGCAGTTTCTATTCTATTGATTATTTTTATTATTGCTGCCTTTGTTTTATTGTAAATTTGAATTAATAGCGGAAATAAAAAAAAGCCTGGAAACGCATAGTTACGGGGGAGGTGGTTTATGCGCATCTCCAGACTTGATTACAACATCATAAGGAGGAATGATATTTCAGATACTGAGTACCAGTGTAGTAGCCAAACTTTATTTTGACTGTGACCAAATTCACAACTTGAGATTTATTGTCATATAAACGGAGCTAAATTGTGATGAAATTCACATTCTCACTGATTATCAATGATTTTATTCAGCTTCAATTAAGCCCATAACTGTCCAGCCGGACTCAGGTTTCATTTTTCCATCCGTGACAAAGATATGTATTCGATGTTTAGTATCGATAGCAAATAGAGGGATAATTCTTTCACCGTATTTTTCCAAATATTGCTCAAATGTAAATTCATCACTTAACTGTGTGCTTTTAATTTCAGCTCCATTTCTTAATTTATATGCAAGGTTGCCATAGGAAACATCTTCGCCAAAGAGCTCATAGCCTCTATGACGTGTTGATACGGTGTGTTTGTCAGCAATGTGTTTTTCACGTGTTGATTTCAACTCGTAGACATTTTCAACGCCAAATTCGGGTTTAAATTTCAAACACGCTAAGGTATCCAGATTACTTCGGCCTGATACAGCTAAGACCTTTCCAATACCGACGAGGTTCAGGTTTCGGTCGGCATGTTCCGATATCGGATTTCCATAATAAGTTTCTAAACCCTCCATTCGGGCTAATCTGATATTTTCCCAGGTGCTATCAGTCAAGATTACTTTGAAGTCTTGTTCTTGTAATTCTTTCCCAAGTGCGCGTGCAACATTACCGGCTCCAATGATTAATAAACCAGTGGGAGGTGGTTCACGTACATTTAACAAATTGGCAAGATATCGTGCGGTCGCACTTTGAATTACAACGGTACCAATAATAATTAAAAATGTCAGAGGAACAATTAAACTTGCTTCTACAAAACCCGCATTTTCAAGACGTAATGCAAACAATGCAGATACTGCTGCGGCGACGATTCCGCGTGGTCCAATCCATGAGATCAGTATCTTTTCATTGAATGACAGGTCTGAGCCGATGGATGATACAAAAACAGAAATAGTTCTTGCTATGAACATAGTGATAGCAAGAATACCCAGAGCAGGCCAACCAATATGGATTAACTGATGAAACTCAATTCTGGCGGCGAGTATAATAAACAGTACAGATATAAGTAATAGACTTAGACTTTCCTTAAAGTCTAAAACATCTTCAATCTCAATGTCTTTCATATTAGCCATTGTTATGCCCATTATGGTAACGGCTAATAACCCTGACTCATGCTCTATCGTATCTGATAGCACATAAATTGTGCAGACAGTGATCAATGTAATTATATTGCGTAAATATTGGGGTATCAGTCGTTTTTTAAGTATATTACCCAAACCCCATCCGCTTAGTAATCCCATAGAAAACCCAATCAATATGATTTTTCCGAAGGTCAGAACTATGGCGCCGATTGAGTATTGCTGCTGTCCAGAAATAATAAAATCGAAAACAAGTACAGCAAGTAAAGCGCCTAGAGGATCGATAACAATCCCCTCCCAGCGAAGTACATTTGTAATCTTGGCGTTTGGTCGAACTGTCCTCAGCATGGGGATTATGACTGTCGGTCCAGTGACAATAACGACAGCGCCAAATAAAAAGGCTAGCTCAAAAGGGAAACCTATTAAGTAATGTGTGCTAACAGCAATTATTAGCCATGTTATTAACGCTCCAATTGTAATTAAATTTCTGACTGTATTGCCGTGACCTCGAATGTCTTCGAAATTGAGGGTCAGGCTGCCTTCGAACAGGATCACTGCGACAGACAAAGAGACAATTGGGAATAGTAATTTTCCAAATAGCGCGTCCGGGTCAAGCAGCCCAAAAACAGGACCAACCAGGATACCAACGATTAGCAGGAATAAGATTGCGGGTAGTCTTGCCCACCACGCTATCAATTGACAGGAGATCCCAAGTACACCAATACCAGCAATAGATAAAAGGATAGTATGATCCAAAATAGATTAGGCCTTTATGTTAATTATTGAAAATATTGAGTTTGTTAAGCTTTATTTATTATACATCTGTTCTAAATTGATGCCTGGCGCTTTTTATTGTTCTCAGCATTAACTCTTTCAATATAAACTGGTCATCATTACTAAACAGTGAAAATAATAGTAGTAGTTTGCCGGCGGCTAATCCACCTTGTGTTAAATACTTATATTCACCCTGTTCAGCATCACTATCAGAAAGATCAAATAAAAAACCGTTGCCATGAGTGCCCTGTATTTCTGTTAATTTCAATTCAGACTGATCAGATTTCAGGAGGGTATTTTTACCCGCTTCGTAGACTAATGAATATATAAAGTCAGATGAGATAATGTCGCGTTCATAACTATCCTCCCACATCACAGAAATATTTAGCTGAAAAATTTCTTTTTTATTTTTATCGTGCATATAAAAAGTGAGAAAAGGTGGGCTGGTATTATCGATAGTCGTATACCGGTATTCCCATATGGCAGGTACTTCAATTTTTAGTTCGCCATGTTCTGGCAGAGTGAATAATTCAGTATTGGTAGAATATTCATCATTCTTTGCGACCACATTAACTGTGTACAAGGTGAGGATTAATAATATCGTTTGAATAATTAATTGGTATGTATTTGGCACGGGGGATAGTTCATATAAATGGCAACAAATCTGCCTGCAATTTTATTTAGATATTGACGTTGCACTGAATATGCTTCGCGCTCACGTTTTGCGTGGAGCTCACAATTCATATCATTATATTCACCGCTAAGGTCTTGAAGGTAATGAACCAACTCATGTACAACAACACTGCGTGTATTTGCATCTGCATGCCCTTTCAGCCGTTCATCAAGAAAAATTGTCTTTTTATCGTTATACCATGCGGCCGCATCACATTTCTCATTACCAGCACATGCTATTTCGACAAAAAACTGATGAGGTTTATAGATGATTTCGGGTGCTACTCCCGGGTGAGGATAACTCGACAGATTAACTGTCCAGCTTAATAACACAGCTAAAAGTTTGGCATCCATATTCGTACCTTAGCATGACCACCTTAGGTAGAGGGAGCGAAAATTATACGGGGTTAAAGGTTTACCGTTCGGCATGTAGGTGGGGGGGTGTAAAATAGTGGTAACGCTATTTTAACCGATTGTTTCAAAATATGAATGTAAGTTTATTTAAGTGTAATGATCGTTAGATGCCCGGCAATAAATTATTAATGCCAGCTTGTAAATTGATCACTAACTTAGAAGGCTGAATTAAATAATGTTTATTAATCTGGTTTTTGGAAAACAAGGGTTGCGTTGGTTCCGCCAAAACCGAAACTATTAGACATGATTGTATTAAGCCCTGCGTTATCAGTTCGATTAAAGGCAATGGGCATACCTGCCGCTGCTGGATCGGGTTCATCAATATTCAATGACGCGGCGATGAAATCATTCTCTAGCATTAATAAACTGTAGATGGATTCATTAACACCCGCTGCACCAAGACCATGACCAGTTTGTGACTTAGTTGCGCTGATGACAGGCATGTTGTCTTTAAATACTTCTTTAATAGCATTTAATTCTGTGATGTCTCCAGCAGGTGTGCTGGTCGCATGGGCATTGATGTAATCCACATTTCTTTCTACATTGTTTAGTGCTTGTTGCATGCATCTTACTGCACCTTCGCCAGAGGGCTTGACCATATCAAAACCATCTGAAGTTGCGCCATAACCGACGACTTCGGCGTATATTTTTGCATTGCGAGCCAAGGCATGCTCGAGTTCTTCAAGGACCAGAATGCCGCCGCCGCCAGAGATAACAAAGCCGTCACGATTTGCGTCATAGGGGCGAGATGCTATCGTCGGATTATCGTTATATTTAGAAGAAAGTGCTCCCATGCTGTCGAATAATAATGTTGATGTCCAATGCACTTCATCGCCACCACCGGCGAATATAATGTCCTGTTTGCCTACCTGAATTAATTCATAAGCATTTCCAATACAATGGGCGCTGGTCGCACATGCCGAGCTAATAGAGTAGTTCACACCTTTTATCTGGTATGCAACGGAAAGACAGGCGCTATTGGTACTTGCCATGATTCTTGGAACCATGGTTGGACCTATTTTACGTGCACCACGTTCACGTAAAGTATCAATTGCTTCCTGCAGATTAGCATTCGAACCGCCCCCGGAACCCACAATTAATCCTGTACGAGTATTTGATATATGATTTTCATCCAATCCAGCGTCTTCAATACTTTCACGCATAGCGAGATAGGAAAAAGCAGCGCTATCGCCCATAAAGCGTTTAAGCTTACGATCAATTAGTGAATCAAGATCAAGATCAATAGCTCCATGGATGTGAGAGCGAAAACCAAGTTCTTCATATGCCGGGCAAAAGGTGATACCTGATGTACCCTTTTTCAGGGAATCTAATACTTCGGTTTTATTATTTCCAATGCTGGATACGATTCCCATGCCTGTGACGACAACTCTTTTCAATTTGAACTCCTAAAATTCTTCAGTTGATTTAAATAGTCCTACGCGTAGATCCTTAGCAGCATATATCTCTTTTCCATCTACAGACATACTTGCATCTGCAACGCCCATTACTAACTTACGTAACATGACGCGCCGCATATTTATATTGTATGTGACCAATTTATTTTTTGGCGTAACCTGTCCGGTAAACTTTACATTTCCAGCGCCAAGAGCTCTACCACGCCCCGGCGCTCCCGCCCATCCCAGAAAAAATCCGAGAAGCTGCCACATTGCATCCAGACCCAGACAGCCAGGCATCACTGGATCACCCACAAAATGGCAATCGAAAAACCAAAGCTCAGGCGTAATATCCAGCTCAGCGATAATTTCTCCCTTGCCGTTAGTACCACCGTCATCATTAATACTGATAATGCGGTTAAACATAAGCATTGGTGGTAAAGGCAATTGAGCGTTCCCTGCACCAAACATTTCGCCTCGTGCACAGGCAAGCAATTCTTCCTGTGTAAAACTATTTTTCTTATTCATTATCGTTATTATCTCATGCTGATATTAATTTTTCCTTACAAATTAACATCGTAATTCATTCAACTGTGTGCTTGACAGCCATGATTCGCGGATTAGACTGCGCGTATTATTGTTTCATTTAACGTAACGTCAAGGTTTTAATAATGTCCTCAGATTTTGGTCCACTCGATAGACGTAACAGCGTCGGTGTAAAAATAGGCTCGGTTATGGTCGGTGGTTGCCATCCTATTGTAGTTCAATCAATGACCAACACAGATACTGCCGATGCTGATGCGACAGCAAAACAGGTTCAGCAACTGTCTGCGGCCGGATCTGAGTTGGTTAGAATAACAGTAAACACAGAAGAAGCTGCAGCAAATGTAGCCAGCATCCGTGAAAAACTCGATGCTGTCGGTTGTTCGGTCCCTTTAGTAGGTGACTTCCACTATAATGGGCATAAATTATTAACAGATTATCCTGATTGTGCAAAAGCATTAGCAAAATATCGAATTAACCCCGGAAACGTCGGATTTGGTCGAAAGAAAGATAACCAGTTCGCAACAATGATTGAGAAGGCTATTGAGTACGACAAACCAGTACGAATTGGTGTGAACTGGGGCAGTCTGGATCAGGTGCTGCTGACGAAAATGATGGATGATAACGCTAAATTGAGTACACCTCTCGAAACTGATGACGTAATGAGAGAAGCGCTAATTATTTCTGCTTTGAAAAGCGCGGAACGTGCAGAAGAATTAGGATTATCACGTGATCACATTATCCTGTCATGCAAAGTGAGTGGTGTTCAAAAACTCATTACAGTTTATCGAGATCTTGCTAAACGTTGTGATTATGCGTTACATCTCGGTTTGACAGAGGCCGGCATGGGTTCAAAAGGCATTGTTGCTTCCACGGCAGCCATGGGCGTTTTATTGCAAGAAGGTATTGGAGATACAATAAGAGTTTCATTAACACCGGAACCTGGTGGTGATCGAGCCAATGAAGTGGTTGTGGCGCAAGAAATACTTCAAACAATTGGATTAAGATCGTTTACTCCGCTGGTTACAGCTTGTCCGGGTTGTGGCAGAACAACGAGTACCGTTTTCCAGGAATTGGCTGATAATATTCAAGCCTATATGCGGAGTCAGATGCCAATATGGCGTGAAAAGTACTATGGGGTCGAAGAAATGACCCTTGCTGTTATGGGTTGTGTCGTTAATGGTCCCGGTGAGAGTAAACATGCAGATATTGGAATAAGTTTACCAGGAACTGGTGAAACGCCTACTGCCCCTGTATTCATAGATGGTAAGAAGTCGATGACTTTAAGAGGCGAAAATATTGCCGGTGAATTCCGTGATATCGTGGACAAATATGTTGAAGAGCGTTATTCTGCTAAGTAAGTTTCGGTTTGGGGAAATAGTGTGGCGCAGTCCACATAATAACTAAGAAAAATCAAAGAGTTATCCGAATACGATAAAATTGTAATATAGCAATGAGGGAATAAAAAAATGAAGGATTTAAAATTACTTTGTGTACTAGGCATGTTAGCAATCCTTGCTGCATGTAGTACTACAGAAAACCGTTCTATGTCGGAAAGCATAGGTTATGTGACTAAATCAGGTGGTCAGATATGGAAGAGTGGGTTTGGAGATTGCTGGAAACATAGTGGTTGGACAGAAGCTTCATCTCACCCTGATTGTGGCGGCGCCGCTCCTTCTCCTGCACCTATGGAAAAAGAACAAACAGGTTATTTTTGGTCAGATGACCAGGATCGTGATGGCGTAATTGATGCCAATGATCGATGCCCATTTACACCAGAAGGTATTAAAGTTGACAGTAATGGTTGTGCTTTAGACGACGATGGTGATGGTGTTCCTAATTATCTTGATAAATGTCCTGGCACGCCTGCAGGAACAGTTGTCGATACTAATGGTTGTGGTTTAGCGCTGGTTAAATTGTCGGGTATACACTTTAAATTTGATAGCTCAGCTCTGACTGCAGATGCTAAAGGTATTCTTGATAGAGCGGTATCTTCTATTAAAGCTAATTCAAGCCAAAACCTTGTTGTAGAAGGACATACAGATAGTACCGGTCCTGATACCTATAACCTTGGTCTGTCTCAGCGTAGAGCAGAGTCTGTTGTTAACTACCTTGTTTCTAAAGGTGTTAATGGGTCAAGACTGAACGCAAAAGGTCTTGGAGAAAATTCTCCAGCCGCTTCAAATAATACAAGAGAAGGGCGTGCTGCAAATAGACGTGTTGAGATATACGCTAGATAGATAATAGTCAGTAGTTTTATGTAAGCTAAAGGGCAAGGTTTTCAACCTTGCCCTTTTTTTTGTTCAGATTGTAATGTATCTGGATAGATTATCAGGCATTCGTAATGAGATAATATTGTCTACTTTGTTATTAACCAAATAGCATGCACTATTCCCGGAATTAACATCAGTAGACAAAGCACTATATTGATTAATAAGTCTTTTCCGGCTCCTTTTTTCAGAAAAACAGCAACTGGAGGTAATAGGATGGCGAGGATTATCAGCACAACCTTATTCATAGTTATTCTCCTAAATTGAATTATATTAGTAATTAAGAATATACGGTCTCTTTTACAAATAAAAGCGAGGCAATGATTTGAACTTTAAAACCATATTAATATTACTCTTTTTATTAACACCATTATCTTCTCAGGCAGCTTGGGGCGATTTTCTTGAAATCTTTAAAGAGGAATCATCTTCAAAATCAGGTAAATCAGTTCTTGCCAATACTGATATTATCTCCGGGCTGAAAGAAGCCTTGATAAAAGGAAGTGAAAAAGCTGTAAAAACATTAGGGAAAGAAAATGGTTTTTATGCAAATCAACAACTTAAAATCCCTATGCCAGAAAAATTACAATCGGTTGAAGCGGCATTAAGAAAATTGAAACAAGATAAAATTGCTGATGATTTTGTTTTGTCAATGAATAGGGCAGCTGAAAAAGCAGTACCAAAAGCGATGTCAATTTTTGGCGATGCTATCAAAACAATGTCTATGGAAGATGCGCGAGGAATTTTAAAAGGACCTGATAATGCTGCTACTGAGTATTTGAAAAAAACGGGCGGTGAAAAATTGGAGCAACAGTTCTTGCCAATCGTAAAACAGGCTACTGGCAGTGTAGGAGTGACTGAGCACTATAAAGCATTGATCGATAATCTGGGAATGATGTCGAAGTTTATCGATGTGGAATCTTTGGATCTGGATAAATATGTAACAGATAAAGCAGTTGCTGGATTATTTACTCTGGTTGCAAATGAAGAGAAACTTATTCGAAATGACCCGGCTGCACGTACAACTGGTTTATTGAAAAAAGTGTTTTCGGGGAATTGATAAAAATATCCGAAAAGTAATATTGAAAATGTGGAAATGAGAAAATCTTAGCACATCTATGGATAGATGCCGTGTTGCAAATTGCAACAATACTCTCGGTAATATAAAAGAAAATATAAATTTAGTAATAGACCGGTATATCATATGTAGATTGAGGAAAAACTATCTGGAATATTATCGTTTATTTATTCTTTATTTGAGCTAGATAAAAACCATGTCTTCTCATTATATAAATGATTCATTGGCAAATTAAATTGGTTGGGGGCTGTTGTGACTGAAGAGAAACTTTATGGTGTACCTAAAGAAATTGCTGAGCATGCTCATATTGACGCAGAAAAATACCGTGAAATGTATGAACGATCTATTAATGATTCTGATGCTTTCTGGTCGGAACAGGCTGAAGAATTTCTGAGCTGGTTTTCAAAGTGGGATAAGGTTCAAGACTGGGATTATAACGATGTCAGTATCAACTGGTTTAGTGGTGGCAAACTAAATGTTTCATATAATTGTCTGGACAGACATCTCGCATCACGTGGTGATCAGGTCGCAATAATTTGGGAAGGTGATGATCCTGAAGAAGACCGCCAGATTACCTATAAGCAATTACATGAAGAAGTTTGTCAGTTTGCTAATGCACTAAAAGCGAGAGGTGTGAAAAAAGGAGATCGGGTGTGTTTATATTTGCCGATGATTCCAGAAGCAACTGTTGCAATGTTAGCCTGTGCACGTCTTGGTGCGGTTCACTCAATTGTATTTGGTGGTTTTTCACCGGACGCTTTGAGTGATCGAATTAATGACTCTGATTGTAGGGTTGTCGTTACCAGTGATTATAGTCTTCGAGGCAAGAAACAAATTCCATTAAAAGCGAATGCTGACAAAGCATTGCTTGAGTGCCCAAATGTAAATACATGTATTGTTGTCAAGCGTACAGGTGGCGATATTGAGTGGCACGATGATAGAGACGTTTGGTATCACGATGTCATCGAAGCAGCATCAAAAGATTGTCCACCAGAAGAAGTGGATGCCGAAGATCCCTTATTTATCTTATATACATCTGGTTCAACGGGTAAGCCCAAGGGTGTCGTGCATACAACAGGCGGCTATTTATTGTATGCCGCAATGACGCATAAGTATGTCTTTGACTATCAGGATGGTGAAGTATATTGGTGTACTGCTGATGTTGGTTGGGTGACAGGACATTCCTATATTGTATATGGACCGCTGGCAAATGGAGCAACTTCATTAATGTTTGAAGGAGTTCCTAATTTTCCCGATGCCGGCCGTTTCTGGCAAGTAGTAGATAAATGGAAAGTAAACTCATTTTATACTGCACCGACTGCTATTCGTATGTTGATGGGGCAAGGCAATGATTTTGTCACAAAAACAGATCGTTCGAGTTTACGAATTTTGGGTTCTGTGGGCGAACCGATTAATCCAGAAGCATGGCAGTGGTATTACAATGTGGTTGGAAATGGAAAGTGTCCTATTGTCGATACCTGGTGGCAAACAGAAACAGGTGGACATCTTATAACGCCATTTCCAGGCGCTACCCCATTAAAGCCCGGATCTGCAACCTTACCTTTCTTTGGTGTAGAGCCGTGTCTGGTTGATGATAAGGGTAATGAAATTGAAGGCGTTGGTGAGGGCGCACTATGCATTAAACGCCCATGGCCAGGTCAAATGCGAACCTTATATGGTGATCATGATCGTTTTAAAGAAGCCTACTTTACAATGTTTCCGGGTAAATATTTCAGTGGCGATGGCGCACGCAGGGATGAAGATGGTTATTACTGGATCACGGGGCGTGTTGATGATGTGATTAATGTATCTGGTCATCGTATGGGAACAGCTGAGGTGGAAAGTGCACTCGTTTTACATAGTGCGGTTGCGGAAGCAGCAGTTGTCGGATATCCACATGATATCAAAGGACAGGGTATCTATGCTTACATTACGTTGATGTCCGATATTGAACCAAGTGAGGAATTGCGCAAGGAACTTGTTCAGCATGTTAGAAAAGAAATAGGCCCTATTGCCTCTCCAGATGTTATTCAATGGGCGCCAGGATTACCTAAAACGCGTTCGGGCAAAATCATGCGTCGTATTTTACGCAAAGTGGCAGCAAATGAACTTGATACTCTTGGTGATACGAGTACGCTCGCAGATCCTGCAGTGGTAGATGATCTTATCGAACATCGTGTAAATAAATAATTTAGGGAATACGAAATGAATCTTGATAGAGTTGGTGTAGGCAAAAATCCCCCTCATGAGGTTAATGTTGTTGTCGAAATACCGATACATGGACCACCGGTAAAATATGAATTGGATAAAGCAAGCGGAGCTATGTTTGTTGATCGCTTTTTAAATACATCAATGCATTACCCATGCAATTATGGATACATCCCGAAGACTCTGGCAAAAGACGGTGATCCTGTAGATGTCATTATTATGACTCCGATGCCAATAATTCATGGAGCAGTAGTACCTTGCCGGCCTATTGGTGTATTGAAAATGACTGATGAGGCGGGAGATGATAGTAAACTTATGGTCATACCTATCGATTCAGTATCTAAATTCAATCGCAATATTAATACTTATAAAGATGTTCAGCCTGCTTTATTGGATCAAATCACGCACTTCTTTGAGCATTACAAGGACCTGGAACCAAACAAATGGGTTAAAATCGATGGTTGGTATGAGGTTGAAGAAGCAAAGAATGAAATTGTTGAGGCAATGGCAGCCTATGAGTCATCCCCTGAAGAACTTCATTTTTAACAATTAGTTACGTGAAAATTAATACGCATTAAATTAGATGCGCTAAATAAATATAGCGCCCAAGACTTCCATTTCAGTCATAAATAATTCACTAAAAAGTATTTGACATCTTTTTATAGCTGCGATATGTTGCATTGCAATATGTTGCGCTGCACAATTATGTTCCGTCAGCGTTAATCAACATGAAATTTTAAATTAATCTTGGAGATTTTTAAAAATGCAAAACGAAATTATTGAAAAAATGACAGAAGCAGGTCAAACATCTTACGCAGCTATGCAAGAGTTAAGTGCGATTAATACTAAGACTTTGAAAACTATTTCAGAGTTACAGATAGGATTTGCAACTTACAGTATTGAATCTGGTGTTGAGTTTGTAAAAACACTTTCTTCATTAACGTCATACAAAGATTTAATGTCTTTGGAAACCGAATATGCAACTGACTATGGTACTAAAGTTATGGAACTAGGTAACAAAACTACTGAAGTACTAAATGAATCACGTGATGATGTAGTCAGTTTTTTCGAGAAAAGTATTGAAAAAGCTGCTGCTGAGCCAAAGAAAGCTCCAAAGCGTACAAGCAAGAAAGCGGCTGCTGCTTAATCAAACAAGTACAAATCCTCCTCTAGAAATTAACCCACATAACCTAAACAGTTATGTGGTTTTTTTGTTTTTACGACAAAATTTTGTTTTATAACGGATTAATTGTGGTAGGAAATTAATGTTAATAATAGATTAGATGACTATGGAAACTCGTTATAATTTGTAAAAATAGCAAATTATAGTGAGTCATTTGATTTAGAATACTTAAAACATCGAACACAAGAGAAAATAAAATGAGTAATAAAAAGCAGTCACCATTTGAAAAATTTGATTGGTCGGATATTCAAAAAAAATATGTTGATGCGCTTAATGCATTTAATACACCCAAGCCATCTATGGAATCAGTTTGGGTTAATGCTATGGATGATTGGTGGAAATCAGCCAAACCAAAATCAGAATTTGAAGGCACAAACATATTTGAGAAAGTCCTCGATCAATGCCGTAATTACTATTATATGAGTGAACAATTTTCAAATTTAGTTGAAGGCATCAATAAGCTAAAAAGTAATAATGAAAATATTACTGCTTTCATTAATGGCAAATTTAAGGATATTGACTCTTCATTTTTTGATGGTTCCAATATCTTTAACTGGAATAGTCTTGCTGAAAATTATGCACCGCCCAATGATTTCATGAAATCAGCGTTTTTAGATCCGTCAGCATTTTCTAATTCAATGCCTCATGGTTCAATTCCTGGCATAAGTAGCATTGCAGACCAGTTTCTTTCCAGTCCCGGACTTGGCTATAGTCGTGAAGCTCAGGATAAAGCAAAGCATGCCATCAAGTTATGGACTGACTATCAGCAAAATTATCAGGAATATCAGTCAGTGATGGCGGGCTTGAATCAGGATGCGCTTGAGTTAATGCGTAAACGAATTCTCGAAATGAGTACCAACGGCGAAGACATTAGTTCTATTCGGCAGATGTATGATCTTTGGGTTGATTCTAATGAAAAGGTTTACGCTGAGTATGTTTACACAGAAGAATATGCTGAATTAAATGGCCGTTTGGTAAACTCAATGATGGCTTTCAAAAAACAAAGTCAGGCGATCACAGAAGATGCTCTCTCTTCAATGAATCTACCTACAACCAGTTCTGTTGATGAGTTAGCACGTCGACATTACGAACTACGAAAACAAATGAAGGCCATGCAAACAGAAATTAATAGCCTTAAAAAACAATTACAACAAAAAAGCAATAAATCTGAAGTTGTTAAAAAGCAAGAAAAGCCGACAACAAAAAGAAAAAAGAAAGTTAAGAAAACTGTTGCCTCAAACGCAGCATCAAATGTTATTGAGATTAAGCAGACCAAAAAGAAACCTGCTGGAAACAGCAAGTCGGATGGAAAAAAAGAAAAACAAGAATCAAGAAAGTCATCTGCCGACAAAGGCATGATCGAATTAAAGTTCTGAATGCTGGAGTAACAAATGAACCCATTCAATATAAAACCTGAAAACATTGTTAATGAAATTCACGAATTCAATTCCAAATTAGCACAAGGCTTTAATACCCTTAGTGAATTGGGTGAAATCGAAGTGGGTGTTTCTGAAAAGAAAGCTGTGTATAAGGAAGACAGTCTTGTTTTGTATCATTTCAAGTCACGCACCAAGACACAAAATTCGATCCCTCTATTAATCGTCTATGCACTGGTTAATCGTCCCTATATGGCAGACTTGCAAGATGGCCGCTCAATGATACAGGGCTTACTCGATGAAGGTGTTGATGTTTATCTAATTGACTGGGGATATCCTGTAAGTGCAGATCGATATCTTACTCTGGATGATTATATTAATGGCTATATAAATAATTGTGTGGACGTGATTTGCGAAAAACATAAACGAAAAAATATTAATCTGCTGGGTATATGTCAAGGTGGTGCATTTAGTCTTTGTTACACAGCATTACATCAGGAAAAAGTGAAAAATTTAATTACGACAGTTACACCCGTCGATTTCCATACCAAAGGTGATCTTCTAAGTCATATGGTGAAGGATCTGGATATTGATCAGATAGTAGACACCATGGGAAACATCCCGGGTGAAATTCTTAATGCAACATTTCTCAGTCTGAAACCCTATACCTTGATGGGTCAAAAGTATGTTGATCTGGTAAATATACTGGATGATAAACAAAAGACGATGAACTTTATGCGAATGGAAAAATGGATATTTGATAGCCCTGATTTAGCGGGAGAAGCCTATCGAGAATTTATAAAACAATTTTATCAACAAAATGGACTTGTGAAAGGAACGGTTGAGATTGGTGATGATGTAGTTGATCTCGGTAAAATCACCATCCCTATATTAAACATCTATGCCAGAGATGATCATTTAGTACCTCCCGATGCATCAAGAGCTTTGGAAGGCTGTGTGAGCTCCAAAGATTACCAGGCGCTTGAATTCCCTGGGGGCCATATTGGAATTTACGTTAGTGGTAAGGCACAAAAAATGATACCGCCTTCGGTTGCAGAATGGTTGTCTGACAGAAGCTGAGAAGCTATGCAGTAAATTTGTTCAGTGCTCTCTCAGCATGCTCGTCGCCTTGATCAGCGGCACGACTGTACCATTTTTTCGCCTCATCGAGATTTTGGTTAATGCCACGGCCTTTGGCATATATAACACCTAAGTTATATTGAGCTTTTGGGTGCCCCTGTTCGGCGGCTTTTCTAAACCAGTGAAACGCTTCCGTGTCGTCACGTTTTACCCCATGGCCTTTACCATACATATAGGCCAGTTTCATTTGTGCTAAAGTATGCCCATTTATCGATGCTTTTTCATACCATTCATGTGCTGCGTTTAAATCTTTCTCTATACCAATGCCTTTGTTTAAAATCTCAGCGACTTTATATTGTGCATTGGTATTTCCCTGTTTAGCCGCTTTTAAAAACCATAGGTAGGCGAGTTCATTGTCTTTATCTGTTCCAATACCTTTGCTATACATCATTCCCAAGGCACATTGTGAGCTTTCATCTCCCTCTTCAGCAGCTAATTGATACCACTTCAGGGCTTGATGATAGTTTTGTTTTACTCCCCTGCCTTTTGCATACATTAATGCGAGGTTGTACTGTGAATTGGTATGATTGTTTTCGGCAGCTTCTCGAAACCATTTAATCGCTGTTATTTCATCTTTCTGAGTATGTATGCCTTTTGCATACATAAATGCCAGTTTTGATTTTGCAACTGTATCGCCGGATTCTGCCGCCGCAATACATTCATCAATTACAGAATTATCATTATTGAAATTATTCCGACTGCTGTTGTCTCTGCGATCAAATGTCGCTGTCCATTCCGACATTGTTTGTGGTCTGTCTTGTTGGCGAAACTGTAGGGCGTAATCTATACCTTTCAAAAAATCTTCAGAGTAACCTTCACCTGCAATTTCAGTGATTGAAACATATGTATCACTATTAATTTGTGCAATCGCTGCGCTGCGATCTACCGCATCGGTGGGTGCAATACCACTAATGGCACGATACATTGTTGCTCCCATAGAATAGATGTCCGTCCACGCACCTTGTGTCTCTTCGCTAGTGTTATATTGCTCTATAGGTGCGTAACCACGCGAAAATATGCTGGTTAAAGATTGTTCTCCTTGACCTAGAGATGTCCTGGCTGAACCAAAATCAAGTAATACCGGATCACCGTCAACGCGCAGAAAAATATTGGCAGGTTTTATATCACGATGGATGAAACCAGCAGCATGTACTACTTTCATGCCGTCGACGATAGGAAAGATGATTGTCTTAAGGTCTTGCTCACTTATCGTTTTCCGGCGATTCAATATGTCCTGGAATGTTTCACCAAGTTCATATTCCATCACCATGTAGGCAGTGTTGTTGGCCTCGAAGACGTTTCGAACTTGTACAATGTTGGGGTGTTTAAATTGTCCCAGTGTACGTGCCTCATCCAAAAACCGTTCAAGACCCCAGTAGTATCTTTCGTGATGTTCATCAGAAACAGGAGAAACAGTGCCACTTTTCGTACGTATAGCAAGGTCGACAGGTAGATATTCTTTAATTGCGACTTCATGACCGAGATTAAGATCCTGGGCAAGATAAGTTATACCAAAACCACCTTGGCCCAATATGTCGCGGATCTCATACCAGTGTAGTTTTTTTCCGGTTTTGAGCGCGTTTAGATGTCGCGTTTTTTCACTCATTTAGGCTAATATTCCTAACAAATGATGCCATTTATGCTTATTCAAAATATAAAGGTTAGCACCTCAATGTAATAAATCACATTAAAAATGTCCGGTTAGTCCATTTAATCGCTATAAAATCAAGTATATATTGTTGTCGATTAATTTATTTTTGATTTGTTTTAATTTTTTTCCTAAACAAGGGCCGTGCACACAGAGTCCGTCATCAATCATAAATAACGCGCCATGCGTTGCGCACTGAATGAATTCATTATGACTATCGAGAAACTGGTGTGGTAACCAGTCAAGATTAACCCCTGTATGTGGACAGCGGTTGAGATAACTAAACACTTTATCTTGATGATAAATAAGTAGGCATTGTAGAAGACGATTATTAATTGTAGTTTCCCAACCATAACAAGTTGATTTTATTAGTTCATCAACTCCGCAGACCTGGTAAATTTCCTTATTTAAATTCATCTCAAATACGTTAACTGAATAGACACTTCATGTTGCATTACAGTATAATAATCACTCAATTCTACGGGAGTAGCCACACGGTTACTCCCTTTTTTATGTGTCTTAGAGGTGTCGTTTTTGACGGATAATGCCCTGTTAGCGCTTGAAGATGGCTCATTGTTTTTCGGTACATCAATTGGTATCGACGGTGAATCCATTGGAGAAGTAGTTTTTAATACCGCGATCACCGGTTATCAGGAGATCCTGACTGATCCTTCCTATTACAAACAAATTGTTACTCTGACTCATCCTCATATTGGAAATGTTGGCACAAACCCCGAAGATGAGGAATCAGATAATGTCTTTGTCAGTGGTTTAATAATCCGCGATTTACCTCTCGCGATGAGTAATTGGCGCGCCAGTGAAACTTTGAGTGATTATCTCGTTAGACACAAAATAGTTGCCATCGCCGGTATAGATACGCGTCAACTTACCCGGCATTTGCGTAAAAATGGCGCGATGAAGGCTTGTATTGTGGCTGGTGATAATATTGATGCAGATCAATCAGTAGCAGCCGCTCAATCATTTGCTGGTCTAGTTGGTATGGATTTAGCCAAGGAAGTCTCAACATCGTCTTCCTATCAGTGCGAGGAAGGAACATGGGATCTTAAAGATGGGCTGACGCCAGCATCTGTTAAAAAAGAATATCGTGTCATTGCGTATGACTTCGGTGTGAAACGGAACATTCTTCGTATCCTGGTTGATTTGGGTTGTGATGTTAAGGTAGTACCTGCAGAAACACCTGCTTCTGAAGTATTGGCTGAGAAACCGGATGGTGTGTTTTTATCTAATGGGCCGGGCGATCCGGATCCTTGCGATTACGCCATCGATGCAATCAAGCTAATTATTGATGCTGGACTGCCGGTATTTGGTATCTGCCTGGGCCATCAACTACTTTCATTGGCCCTGGGTGCAAAAACCACCAAAATGAAATTCGGTCATCATGGAGCGAACCATCCGGTGCAAGCATTGACTGGTGGACAAGTATTAATCACTAGTCAAAATCACGGTTTTGCAGTTGATGAAAAAAGCTTGCCTGACTGTTTGGCTGCTACACACCTGTCATTGTTTGATGGTTCCCTGCAAGGTGTTCATCACAATGATAAACCAGTCTTTGGCTTTCAAGGACATCCGGAAGCGAGTCCAGGACCACATGACTTAAAGCCGCTGTTCAATCATTTCATAGATTTAATGCGAACACATAAAACGTAATCCCCCATGCCTAAACGTACAGATATAAATAGCATACTTATCATTGGCGCAGGCCCGATCATTATTGGACAGGCCTGTGAATTTGATTATTCCGGCGCCCAGGCTTGCAAAGCATTACGTGAAGAAGGTTACCGCGTTATTCTGGTTAACTCTAATCCTGCAACCATAATGACCGACCCCGAGATGGCAGATGCCACCTATATAGAGCCGGTGCATTGGCAGACAGTTGCTCGCATTATAGAAAAAGAACGACCAGATGCGCTATTACCTACTATGGGTGGTCAAACCGCATTAAATTGTGCTTTAGATCTCGATAAGCATGGTGTGCTTGAAAAATTTGATGTTGAAATGATCGGTGCATCAAAAAGTGCGATCGACAAGGCTGAGGATCGTGAACAATTTCGAACTGCGATGCAAAAGATTGGCTTGGGAATGGCGAAGTCTGAAATTGTTCATAACAAGGAAGAAGCCAGAGCAGCAATGGACATAATTGGATTTCCTGCAATTATTCGACCTTCCTTTACCTTGGGTGGTACAGGTGGAGGTATTGCTTATAATCGCGATGAGTTTATGGAAATTTGTGAACAGGGTGTCGAGGCTTCACCGACCAACGAAGTTCAGGTTGATCAGTCTGTGTTAGGCTGGAAAGAATATGAAATGGAAGTTGTCCGCGATAGCAAAGACAACTGTATTATCATTTGTTCGATCGAAAACCTCGACCCGATGGGTGTGCATACCGGAGATTCGATCACTATTGCACCAGCGCAGACTTTGACCGATAAGGAATATCAGATCATGCGTGATGCCTCTATAAAAGTATTACGTGAGATTGGTGTTGATACTGGCGGTTCGAATGTCCAATTCGCAGTCAATCCCGAAAATGGTGAATTGATCATAATAGAAATGAATCCAAGGGTGTCTCGTTCATCTGCATTGGCATCCAAGGCAACGGGTTTTCCTATAGCAAGGGTCGCGGCTAAATTAGCCGTAGGTTATACCCTGGATGAACTTGAAAATGAAATTACCGGTGGTGCTACGCCTGCCTCATTTGAACCTAGTATTGATTACATCGTTACCAAGATACCGCGTTTTACTTTTGAAAAATTCCCACAAGCAGATGATCGCCTGACGACCCAAATGAAATCCGTTGGTGAAGTAATGGCTATGGGTAGGACTTTTCAGGAGTCATTGCAAAAAGCGATACGTGGTATGGAAACCGGCGTGACCGGACTAAATGAAATAGCAGAACAATCATCTGAAAATGTACTCGAGCAAATTGAAAAAGAATTGCGCGTGCCGCGAGGAGATAGGCTTTGGTATGTTGCTGATGCTTTTCGAAACGGCTTGAGTGTTGATGATGTATTCAATATTTGCAGTATTGATCCCTGGTTCCTGGTGCAGATACAAGATCTTGTTCAAGAAGAAAACAGACTTAAAAAAGAAGGTGTTTCTTCTTTAACTGCAACCCGATTAAAACAGCTGAAGCGTAAAGGGTTTTCCGATGCGAGGTTAGCGGAATTAATCGGTCAGTCCGAGTCTGAAGTAAGACAGTTAAGAATAGACAATAATATCCGTCCAGTATTCAAGCGCGTCGATTCCTGTGCGGCTGAATTCGAATCAGCTACAGCTTACATGTATTCAACTTACGATGTTGAATGTGAAGCTGCGCCGACGGATAGACAAAAGATTATGGTATTGGGTGGCGGGCCGAATCGAATCGGACAAGGTATCGAGTTTGATTATTGTTGCGTTCAGGCGGCCTTTGCCATGCGCGAAGCGGGTTATGAAACCATCATGGTTAATTGTAATCCTGAGACAGTCTCTACTGATTACGATACGTCGGATCGACTTTACTTCGAACCGCTAACCTTAGAAAACGTATTGGATATTATCCATGTTGAAAAACCTTATGGCGTGATCGTCCAATATGGTGGTCAAACACCATTAAAATTGGCGCGTGATCTTGAACAGGCTGGCGTACCAATCATAGGTACTACTCCGGATTCGATCGACCTTGCTGAAGATCGGGAACGATTCCAGAAAATGCTGGAAGAGATTGGTTTGAAACAACCACCAAACCGAACAGTCAGGAATGTTGAACAGGCGGTTACCTCTGCTGCAGAGATAGGTTATCCATTAGTTGTCAGACCTTCCTACGTCTTGGGTGGCAGAGCAATGGAGATCGTCTATAACGAGGAAGATCTAAGAAATTACATGGATAAGGCGGTACAGGTATCTAACTCATCACCAGTATTACTCGATCGTTTTTTAAACGATGCAATTGAGGTTGATGTAGATGCTGTATCAGATGGTAAAGATGTGTGTATTGCCGGGATCATGGAACATATTGAGCAAGCAGGTGTACATTCGGGTGATTCGGCCTGTTCATTACCACCACATAGTTTAAGTGATGACGTGCTGGACCAACTTGCGCAGCAGGTCGGTGCGATGGCGCGTGCCTTGAATGTTGTCGGTTTAATGAATACCCAGTTTGCAATACAAAATGATGAAATTTATGTTCTTGAAGTTAACCCAAGAGCATCAAGAACAATTCCATTTGTTTCTAAAGCGACCGGAGTTCCTATTGCCAAGATCGCTGTGAATTGTATGGTCGGTAACAGTCTGGCCTCACAAGGTGTGACAGATGTGCCGGTACCGAACTATTATTGTGTTAAGGAATCGGTCTTTCCTTTTATCAAATTTCCCGGAGTTGATCCTTTGTTAGGTCCGGAAATGAAATCAACTGGCGAAGTTATGGGAGTTGGTAAGACATTTGGAGAAGCTTTTGCCAAAGGACAACTTGCCGCCGGTGAATCATTTCCCCGTTCGGGAAATGCTTTTATAAGTGTTAAAGAAATTGATAAAGACAAGGTTGTTATTGTAGCTCGGGAATTATTTGCATTGGGCTATCAACTGTATGCAACACATGGTACTTGCAAAGTTCTCACGAATGCCGGAATAAAATGTGAACGGGTTAATAAGGTAAGGGAAGGGCAACCGCATATTGTTGATATGTTGAAAAATGAGACAATTGATCTGATTGTAAATACAACTGAAGATAAAAAAGCTATTGCTGATTCTTATTCAATCAGAAGGACAGCGCTGCAACATAATGTTTTTTATACGACTACCATTGCTGGTGCGATGGCTACTGTAGAAGCATTGAAGCAAAGAGATAGTGTTGGTGTGAATAGCTTGCAAAATTTACATAAAGGGGTAATCGAATGAGTCAAACACCAATGACAGTGAAGGGAGCGGAAAAATTAAAAGAAGAACTGCATAAACTCAAAACTGTAGATCGTCAAAGAATTACCAAGGCAATAGCAGAGGCACGCGCGCATGGAGATTTAAGTGAAAATGCTGAATATCATGCCGCCCGAGAACAGCAAAGTTTTGCAGAAGGTCGCATTAACGCGATTGAATCTGCATTGGCTGATGCACAAATTATTGATGTCACTACAATTGATGCAGAAGGTCGCGTCGTTTTTGGTGCAACTGTAAAGCTTTTAAATATAGAAACTGATGTTGAAGTGATTTATCAGATTGTCGGTGAACAAGAAGCAGATATAAATGAAGGTTTAATCTCAATCACATCACCTATTGCCAGAGCGTTGATTGGTAAGCAAGTAGATGATGTTGTCGATGTTAATGCGCCAAGCGGGATCATTGAGTATGAAATCCTGGAAATTTCATATATTTAAAAAGGTGCGAAGCTGAAGGTGAAAATGGATAAACATCGCAACCTTCAAGAATAAAATGTCAAAAGGTTCAACAAGTAATGATTGGCTGCAACGCCAAAAAAAAGACCCTTACGTCAAGCAGGCTCAACAGTCGCACTATAGGTCTCGTGCAATCTATAAACTTCAGGAAATAGATCAAAAAGATAAATTAATCAAACCAAATAGCTGTGTGGTCGATTTGGGGTCAGCACCAGGTAGTTGGTCGCAATATGCAAGTGAAAAGGTTAAGTCCAGAGGGCGGATTATTTCAGTTGATATATTGCCGATGGAACCGATTGAACGGGTGCTATTTGTTCTGGGTGATTTTACTGACGAAACGGTTGAAAATGAATGTCTTGGACATATTGGTAAACAGGGTGCTGATCTTGTAATTTCAGATATGGCCCCCAACTTAACGGGTATAAGAGTGACTGATCAGGCCAGGAGTATGGCAATGGCGGAATTGATATATGAATTTTGTCATCAAGCACTTAAGCCGGGCGGAGATTTGCTGATTAAATTATTCGAAGGTGCGGGCACCGAACAATACAGAAAATTATTGAAGGAACGATTTACCAGTATAATGACTCGAAAACCAGGTGCATCACGTGATGAGTCACGGGAATTTTATGTTTTAGCCCGTTCGTATAGGTTATAGTAAGACACAGAAATCATTAATTATTGAGGTTTATTGAATTGAACGATATGGCAAAAAATCTGGTCTTGTGGGTGGTTATCGCTCTGGTCCTGATGATGGTATTCAAGAATTTTGGCACTCCTGCAGTAACAGGAGAAATGACGTATTCGAAATTTATCTCCGAGGTAAAAACAGGAAATATTGTCGAGGTTAGTATTGAGGGTAGTTCAATATACGGTCGTCGATCAAATGACAGTCGATTCTCCACCTATAGCCCTGAAACCAGCAATGACGCTTTAATAGGGACATTGCTTGAAAATAATGTCGAGATTAAGGGTGTGGAGCCGAATAAAAATTCATTCTGGGCCCATGCACTCATTTCATGGTTTCCAATTATCTTACTACTTGGTATCTGGATCTACTTTATGCGTCAAATGCAGGGTGGTGGTGGCGGTCGTGGTGCAATGTCTTTTGGTAAAAGTCGAGCCCGATTATTGGGCGAAGATCAAATAAAGATTACCTTTGCCGATGTTGCTGGTGTGGAAGAAGCAAAAGAAGAAGTAGCCGAATTGGTTGAGTTTTTACGTGATCCGGGCAAATTTCAGAAATTGGGCGGCAAAATTCCATCTGGCGTTCTGATGGTAGGCTCTCCAGGTACGGGTAAAACTTTATTGGCAAAGGCCATTGCGGGTGAGGCAAAAGTGCCTTTCTTCAGTATTTCTGGTTCAGATTTCGTGGAAATGTTTGTTGGTGTTGGTGCATCACGTGTGCGTGATATGTTCGAACAGGCCAAAAAACATGCTCCGTGTATTATTTTTATTGATGAAATTGATGCTGTTGGCCGTCATCGTGGTGCCGGTTTGGGTGGTGGTCACGACGAACGCGAACAAACCCTGAACCAGCTATTGGTTGAAATGGATGGTTTTGAAGGTAATGAAGGCGTAATAGTTATTGCCGCAACTAACCGTCCCGATGTTCTAGATCCCGCTCTCTTAAGACCGGGCCGCTTTGATCGTCAGGTGGTAGTGCCATTGCCGGACATTCGTGGTCGTGAACAAATTCTAAAAGTGCATATGCGTAAAGTAGCACTGGGTGATGATATTAAAGCTAATATCATTGCACGAGGCACACCTGGTTTTTCCGGTGCTGATTTGGCCAATCTGGTTAATGAGGCTGCATTATTTGCGGCACGCGCTAATAAGAAACTGGTTGAGATGGAGGAGTTTGAACGCGCCAAAGACAAAATTATGATGGGTGCAGAACGTCGTTCCATGGTGATGAGTGAAGAAGAGAAAAAACTTACCGCTTATCATGAAGCAGGTCACGCAATTGTTGGTCGCTTAGTGCCATCACACGATCCTGTTTACAAGGTCACGATTATTCCACGTGGTCGTGCCTTAGGTGTCACTATGTTCCTACCAGAGGAAGATCGCTTGAGTTATTCCAAGTTGTTACTTGAAAGTCAGATCTCAACTTTGTTTGGTGGTCGTATCGCGGAAGAATTGATTTTCGGCGCTGATATGGTGACGACTGGCGCGAGTAATGATATAGAACGAGCGACATTATTGGCGCGAAATATGGTAACCAAGTGGGGCTTGTCACAAAAACTGGGACCGTTGACATATAGTGAAGAAGATGGGGAAGTGTTCCTTGGTCACTCGGTAACGCAACATAAAGCCATCTCTGATGAAACTTCACATACCATCGATGAAGAGATTCGCTGCATCATTGACAAGAACTATGCTCGATCAGAGGAAATCCTGAAAGGGAATGAAGATAAATTACATTTGATGGCAGAGGCGTTAATAAAGTACGAGACCATCGATGCAGATCAAATCGATGACATTATGGAAGGTAAGACACCACGACCACCAAAAGGATGGGATGATAATGATGATGATGGTTCTTCCGTAAAGAAAAAGAGAAAGCCCAGGGCTAAAGCTAAATCTTCAAATGAAGACGATGCGCCTAGCAATGAGCCTCCAGCGAAACCTGCCTAAACACCTGGATATTTAGAACGTGAAGAGTAGTTAAAACTCTTCACGTTTTTTACTATACGCTGCACAATAAATAATTTTTAAGTCTGAGGATCTTCCTATTAGCACAAACACACGAAAATATTTTGGAACCGACGGGATTCGTGGCAGTGTAGGTGAGGGAGTCATCACGCCGGATTTTATTATGAAACTCGGTTGGGCAGCCGGACGCGTACTTGCAAAGAAAGGCAATGGTCCTGTTCTGATTGGAAAAGATACACGGATCTCCGGCTATATGTTCGAATCAGCACTCGAAGCTGGCTTGTCTGCAGCAGGCGTTGATATTCGTTTGTTGGGACCGATGCCAACCCCCGGGATTGCCTATCTGACTAAAAACACTCGCGCCCAAGCCGGCATTGTTATTAGCGCTTCACATAACCCCTATTATGACAATGGAGTGAAGTTCTTTTCCTCCAGTGGCACCAAGTTGCCCGATGAAGTTGAGATGGAAATTGAATCTGAATTAAATTTGCCTTTGCAATCAGTTCAATCAAGTCATCTTGGTAAAGCTCGACGAATAACTGACGCGCCTCGACGATATATTGAATTTTGTAAATCGAAATTACAAAACAATGTTGATTTTAATGGCCTTAGAATTGTTGTGGATTGTGCCAACGGCGCCACCTATCATATTGCACCAAAAGTTTTTGAAGAACTCGGTGCCGAAGTTATCTCCCATGCTGCGAATCCTGATGGGATCAATATAAACGATAAATGTGGCGCAACTTCTCCAGCCGGATTACAAACTTTAGTAAAGGAGGCGCGTGCTGATCTTGGCATCGCTCTTGATGGCGATGGTGATCGTCTTATTATGGTTGATCAACAAGGTAATATAATAGATGGCGATGATATTCTTTATGTTATATCTCAGTTAGAAACGCATAAATTAAACGGTGCTGTTGTTGGTACAGTCATGAGTAATCTTGGGCTGGAACATGCTATTAATAAGTTGCAATTGAAATTTTTACGAGCGGCTGTTGGCGATCGTTATGTCATGGAATTATTATTGAAAGAAAATCTGGTGTTGGGTGGTGAAACATCAGGTCATATTATTAATCTCGATCGCACAACCACTGGCGATGGTATTATCGCTGCTTTACAAGTGTTAGAAACGATGGCGGTAACGGGCAAAAAATTATCTGAATTGACAAGCGGTATAACGAAGTACCCACAAATAATGCGTAATATCAGGCTTAAGGAAAAAATGGATATTACAAAGATAGATTCAATTAGTAATGCAATTCAAGATGCAGAAAATGAGCTTGGTGATACCGGGCGTGTAGTATTAAGGACTTCCGGAACTGAGCCTTTGGTCAGAGTAATGGTTGAGGGTGAAAGTCAAAAACAGGTGCAGGCATTAGTCGATCAGCTCTCCGATAAAGTTATTGAGGTTGTTAATAGTTTGGCTTGAGTTCTATGTAAATTGATCATCAAATCGACGCCTGTACACATCTCAAAATACCATAGTCATATTCCTCGTTTAATGCTTCATAGAGTGGCTTGAGTCGGCTTTTTTCAGTGTCTTCCATTGATTCAATTGTGTAGACGATTTCATCGTACTCTCGATCATCAAGATCAATAACGTCACGCACATCAAGTAAACCCACTTCTATCGCATCTGCAAGATGTGTATATATGGTACTTATAGTTTTATTTCTTTGTTGTGCAATTTGTTCGATGGGAATGTCTTGTTGGTAGAGTATCAATGTTTCATTAATTGTTTGACTCAGGTTGTTATCGAGCAAGGCTGCTAAAGGGTGTTTTGCGATTTCGTTCAGAAATTGCCGTCCATAACGCTCCAGTTTTTGTTCACCCACACCGGAGATACGCAGCATGTCATTAGACGAACGAGGCCTTTTGTGAACCATCTCCTGTAAGCTGGCATCATGAAAAATGACATAGGGCGGCACACTCATTTTATCGGCAAGCTCTGTACGTAATTTTCGTAATGCATCCCATAATATTTGATCTTGTGGACGTATATTGGATTTCTGTTTTGTTGTTTTGTCTGGTTTTTCTATTTGAGTTTGTTTTCTTAAATCCAGTTGTTGTTCACCCCGTAACAGCGGTCGGCATTTTTCAGATAGCCTTAATGCACCATGTCGTTCCATATCAATACCGATATATCCCAGAGCAATTAATTGCCTGAAAATACTTCGCCATTCTGATACAGAAAATTCTTTTCCGATATTAAATGTAGTAATTTTATCATGGCCGTTGCGTTGTATCCGTTCATCTATTTTTCCAAGCAAAACATCAATAATGTAATTAACACCAAAACGTTGGCCTGTTCGGTAAATAGAAGATAATGCTTTTTGTGCTGCTTGAGTCGCATCCCACTTTTCCGGTGGACTTAGGCAATTATCGCAGGCACCACATTGATCAGTTGTTTTTTCATCAAAATAGGCAAGTAAGGTGTGACGACGACAGGTAATAAGCTCACAAAGCCCAAGCATAGATTCGAGTTTGTGATGTTCAACCTGTTTATGGACTTCATTAGCATTTGAATCTTGCATAAATTGTCGCAGTGTAATCACATCCTTTAAGCCGTAAGCCATCCAGGCATTTGCAGGTTGTCCATCGCGGCCGCCACGACCAGTTTCTTGATAATAAGCCTCTATACTTTTTGGTAGGTTCAAATGCGCTACAAAACGAACATCCGGTTTATCTATTCCCATACCAAAGGCTATTGTTGCAACGATGATGATGCCTTCTTCGCGCAAGAAACGTTGTTGATTATTTTGTCGTACTTCCGCAGATAAGCCGGCATGGTAGGGCAATGCTATGCGGCCATGCTCTGTTAACCATTCAGCAATAGCTTCGGTTTTTTTACGCGACAGACAATAAACAATCCCGGCATCGTTTTTATGGTTCTCCTCCAGAAATTTCCATAGGCGGTTTTTGGGATCATTTCCCTCCGAGATCGCATAGGTGATATTGGGTCGATCAAAACTATTGATAAATACTTTTGCTTTTTCCAGTTGGAGCTGTGAAATTATTTCGTCACGTGTGCGTTGATCAGCGGTTGCCGTCAATGCAATGCGTGGGATAGTGGGATAACGTTCATGCAATATCTTTAGTCGTTGATATTCAGGCCGGAAATCATGCCCCCACTGTGATACACAATGAGCTTCATCGATGGCAAATAAAGCTATCTGGCAGCGATCCAGCAGAAACAACATATGATTAGTGCCTAATCTTTCTGGTGCCACATATACCAGATCAAGTTCATTGTTGAATAACTGTTGTTCAACGGTTTGAGTTTCAGGATAACTCATGCTGGAATTTAAAAATGCGGCTTTTACTCCAAGTTGATTCAAGGCATCAACCTGATCTTGCATCAACGCGATCAGAGGCGAAATAACAATAGCAGTGCCTTCTCGTACCAGCGCTGGTATCTGATAGCATAATGATTTACCTCCGCCGGTGGGCATTAAAACTAATGCGTCATTTCCATTCAGTAATTCCTGAATTATCTCTTGTTGGGAGTGGCGGAATTGATCGTAACCAAAAGTGGATTTTAAAATCGCTTGTGCGCGTTTCATTCAAAGAGTAGTTCCACTACATTTATTATTCGGGGTGATAAAAGGTTATATATTTAAAGTGCAGTAGACATTATACCGAATACAGAGCAGATAAATCTTATCTTACAGCCTTTAAACAATATCAATATTACTTAAATATGTATTGAAATATACCGAGGCAGTTTAAATACAGTATTTATATATTTTGTGGACTCTACCAATAATGCCTATATGGTTACCTTTTAGCTGAAATGCCTGTTAATATTATACCTATATCCCGCTCCCACCATAACCTATCTTTTTTACGTTATCTCTGGAGAGATGAGTAATTATTCTTGATTCAGGCATTGAAACTGGTGCTTATATAATTGAGGACGACTACAATGAAGTATATCGTCATGCGGGCACCATAATTATATAAATCAGATAAGTATCTATGCCATGGAAATACGCCAGTTAAAATATTTTCTTGCGATCTTTGAAGAAAAACATGTTGGCCGCGCCGCCAAAAAGTGTTTCGTCACTCAACCCGCTTTAACTCAACAAATCCACAAACTGGAAGATGAGTTACAGATATCATTATTAATGCCCAATGGCCGAGGTATTGCTATAACAGAAGAGGGTAAAAGGTTTATCCCTTATGCAAGAACGATTATTGATAGTGTTGATAAGGCGATGCATGCCTTTTCCTCAGATTCTACGATAGAGAGCGGTGAGGTGATCCTGGGCGTTTCCAGTCGAATTCATGACTTATTATTAAATATTTTACCTAGCCTGCATAAACTCAATATCAGAATTAAAAAAATGGGTTATGAACAAATGATGCATGAAATTGATAGTGGTGTAATTGGTTTAGGAATTATGCATTCAACACATGAAGATAAATATATAGAAAAAAGAATTATACTATGCGAAAAAATGTATTTTGTTGTTGCTGAATCAACACTATCTATTACAGAGGATTCAAGTATCAAAATAAAAGATGTTTTAAAAACACCTATTGTATTGCTTTCAGATAAAGTGTTGCCGAGAACAATTTTTGCTAAATATATTGGTAAAGTTCACCCCGTTATAAACTTGATATCAGAACTGGATTCAATCGATGAATTGGCTAAAGTATTAAAGTATTCTTCAATCGGTACAATCCTGCCAAGTAGTCAGTTGCCTAAAAATATGCATGGACTAAAGTCCATGGAAATTCTGGGAAACCCTATTAATTACGAGTTATCCTTGATCTGGAATAAAGGCTTCTCTGATATAAAAAGAATTAATTCGTTTGTATCAGTATTATCTCAAATCAACTATCTAAAGCATGGTCCGGAATTCTTCATTCCTGCCTCTCCGTTACCCAATTGATAAACAGAGCTTATCGATTGACTGCAAAGATTATCTAATTGGATATGTCTTCTCATTAAATCATACTGTTTTGCATAAGAATAAAAATCAGCTTTAAAACAGGACTAAAGCTTTAAAAATATAAATATTATCTCTTAACTAATCAAACAGCTGGGCATTGGTATGGATTGTTTATTAATCTCATGACCTCCTCCTATCTATCTGCTGTTTGCTAGCGGCATGGTTAATTCCATGCCGCGCTTTAATTGCGGCAGGAGTAGTATATAAAAAGATTATTACTGAATTTTCCTTTTGATCTCTGGGGAAATAAGTTAATTATTTTAGAGATCATCTCAAAGCATTCTTCATAAATTAGAGGAGGAGGAAGTTGATGAGTAAACTATTAATAAAAAAGTGGCTCATTGCCGTACTGGCATTGGGGCTATCGACCTCAGTTTTAGCGAACGATGAAGTTCGTAAACTGAACGATAATCCTAATTATTGGGCATACCCTGG